>BNJS01003405.1_pt1 | contig 107070 bp, 130 predicted proteins | sample 8540461 | NCBI WGS metagenome assembly BNJS01 (sample SAMD00202454, study PRJDB9452) | human saliva metagenome | isolation source: human saliva | place: Japan
GTCAGTTTTCTTGGAATGACTTCCTTCTTTTTGGGGTATAAACATCAAAAAGTCATCCTTTATCATCATTATAATACTCAAAATCCACCTTCTTATTTTCTATATCAACATTATACTTAACTGTATCTATCCCTCCACACTCAGGCTTGCTACAAGCCCCCATAACATATAACAAAAAACAAACTCATTTCAAAAAAACTTCATAATATATTTACTATATAAAATGATTTGAACATTTACAGTTTAAAGTCTTGATAACTCATTTTTTTCTTTTCGAGAGAAATTAATATAGCGTTTCAAAGAAACTAAATCCAAACTTAATATTAAAATTATAATTATAATTATAATTTTATCCACAATATATTTAATCTGTTAATTAAATGTAATGAGCGATCGAGGACATATCAGTAGCAACTGCGCTACAATAGTTAATATTTTCTTTCGAAATCATAATAAAATTTATATCGTCTATCATTAAATTCTAAATAGACCGTATCTGATTTAATATCTTTTATATTTTATTCTTTTACCGAAAATTTTATAATCTTCACGATATGTGCTGTCTATATTCCCAAAATTAAGAAGATTTTTATAGTCAAGTTTTTGGTAATTCTTCTTTTAAAAGAAACTGTCAGATAATCTTTCCCTGCCCACACCAAAAAGTAGTGAATACCTTATTTCTACCCGTTTATAAACTCCATCTCTTCTACCTTTATAACATCGTATTAGTTTCTATATTTTCAGGATTTATACACCTCAAATTTAGTATATACACAGCTAGTCAACAGCATTATTACAAAGACCATAAACCAATGTCTTCTATCAAAATTATCCTCATCTAAACTAAAATTACAATTTTATTCATAATATGGCTTTAATCTTTTGCGCAACAATCATATGATTATCAAAACGATCAATGCAATGAGTGATGTAGGACATACCAATATGATTGTATGTTACAACAGATAATATTGGTTTTTAGGTAACATACAAATTTTACGGGCTATAAAGAAGCAAAATTATATTTTTCTGCCGCATCTTCCCTTACCTTTGGTATTTTATTTATGAAATGCAAATGGCGGAGCGGAAATAAACATCAAAAAGAGAATTTTTGTAAAATGCACATCTCTATCAACTTGAAACATATAGATGTCTGCATCCCGAAAACAAGCTGGTGGTCATCACAGGAGTTTCTCGGCTCAGGGAAATCTTTCTTTGGCTTTTGATTACCATCTATGCCGAGGGACAAGCGCCGATATGTGGAGAGTCCTAAGCCGTCATGTGCAAAGGCAGTTTTGGGCAAATTAGAAAACACAAAGTAGATGATATCAAAGGGACTTGCGCTTCTATTGCCATTCAGCAGAAAGCTCATTTCCCTAATGCTCCCGCTCACAGTGGGCACATCCACAGAGATTACGACTATCTCGAGCTGCTTTTCGCAAGGATAGGTCGCACCTTTTCGCCTGTTTCAGTGGCAGTGAGGTAGTAGGAAAAGACAGCGTTTCTGATGTGACAGATTATCGAGGAAAACGAGAAAACCTACACGCTTCGACTCACCGCTGTATTATGAAACGGATACCTTTAAAAATACACTCATACACCTGAAATCTTTCCAGGACGTACTCGCTTGGAAATCAATACAGGAATACGGCAAGTATAGAGGACGTGGAAGCGTTTAATTTCCTCCTGTAAAAGCAGTGGACACTCATCTCAATCACAGACCGATTTTGTGCGAAGACGACGAAAGTTTCCTCCAAAGCTGGCAGAGCTATCCAGATTGCACTTGCTGAAGCGCGAGGCTATTGTCTCATGAAAGATGCTGAAAACGAAAAGGTTACCAAATCTAATAAATTCGAATTAGATGGAATAGAGTTTTTAGAACCGAATATTCATTTCAGTTTTAATAATCCATACGGCGCCTGTGTCCTTTCCTGTGAGGGCTATGGCAAGGTCAATCGCATTGATGAAGATCTAGTAATTCCGAATAAAATTTATGTTATCCATTTTTGGGGATGCAGTTGCCTGCTGGAAAGGCGATACCATGAAAGAATGGAAAACGATGTTTTATAAAAAGTAAAAGCAAAGATTTTCCTATTCCATAAGCTATTTCAGCTGGATAAAGAACACTCCTTTGGCAGGGAAATGGCGATGCAGATTTGTATCACTTATATCAATCATTTTCCAAATGCTGGAGGACAATCTCTATAAAAATCCAATACCGAGTGATACTTCCCGCTATCGTGGGAAAAACCACCTGCCCAGTCTGTGAAGGGCTGAGGCTGAGAGAGAGGCCTCTTGCAAAAATAGATGGACACAGCATTCAGACTTTCGCGGTGGATTTGCCACTGGATGAGCTGCCACTGGTCAAAAGGCAAACTAACTCCACATGAGCAGGAAATCGCAAAGAGGCTTCTCTACGAAATCACTACGCGATTAGAATTTTTGCTGAAAGTGGGACTCGGATATTTGACCTTGAATAGAACTTCAATACGCTTTCTGGTGGAGAAAGCCAGAGGATTAACCTCGCTACCAGCCTTGGAAGCTCGCTGGTTGGTTCTATTTATATACCAGATGTATTGCCATATTGGTCTGCATTCGTGTGACACAGAAAATCTGATAGAAGTCCTTAAAAACCTCGTGATTTAGGAATACGGTGATTGTCGAGAGCATGATGAGGATATCATGAGGGCGGCGGATTTCATCATAGATATCGGCCCTGAGGCAGGGTTTCTGCGGAGGGCTGGTTTTGTGGGTAATTTTTGAAGAGTTAAAATCTGATACGCTTACAGCCCAGTATCTCATAGGAAATTAGAAATAAAAATTCTGAAAACGCGAGAAAATCAAAGGAATTTATCAAAATCAAAGGCGCTAGAACAAAATAACTTGAAAAACATAGATTTGGACATTCTGCTGGAGAGTTTTGTAGGTAATATCAGGAGTTTCAGAAGTGGTAAATCTACCCTATGAAGGAGGTTTTCATGAATGAAATACAAGATTCAGCTCGAATCGGTAGGCGATTATGACAATGTGAGTTTCTTCACTTTGGTTAAAAATATAGAACCATAGACCAAAATTCAATCGGAAAATCCTCTCGTTCCAATCCTGTTACTTACCTAAAAGCCTGATGATATTCAGGATTTGTTCGATAAACAAAAGGCGGTTGTCACACAAGGGTGAAGCCAAAGCATTTCTCGTTCAATGTGATGGTGGAAGATGTGATGATGCAAAGGGAGAAGGAGGATTACTGTGTCCATGCAGTTTTATGGCGATATAGAGCTTGTACGAGCATTGTAAAGGGAAGTCCTTTAAGTCAGAGGTTTTAGAAGTGAAATATCCTGAAAACATTTTCTGATATTCTGCATCTTACTGTAGATGATGCTGTCAGTTTTACTGAAAGCGGCGACATAGTTACCAAAACTAAAACCCTTTGCAAGATGTAGGTTTGGGACATCTTCAGCTGGGACAAAGTTCATCCACGCTGTCAGGTGAGGCACGAGGATAAAACTAGCTTCTTTTCTTGGTAAAAGGCGTAACCACAGAGAAAGACTTTATTTATATTTGATGAGCCGTCCACGGGACTTCATTTTCATGATATTAGCAACTTATAGGTTTCTTGCAGTCGCTTATTGATCTGGGCATTCTGTCATTGTGATAGAGCATCAGCCTGAGTATCACAAAATGTCAGACTGATATAGATGTAGAAATAGAGGCAGGAAATAGCAGCGAGATTGTTTTTGCTGGAACGCCAGAGGATTTAGCTAAAACATCCCAAACCGCAAGATTTATTAAGGAAAAATTATAAAAGTGAATTTAGTCTAATATTTTCAGCTGTCCTCTCCAATCAACTACTAGGCTGAATTTCCCAGGGCACACAGTCTCGGCGCTCAGCGCACATCTCTTCGGAGAAGACCTCACGCTTACTTTTAGGCTCGTAGTTTCCTATGGATTTTTACTACCGATGAACTCCACTAGTATGAACTTTCTGGACAGGTTTTTGGAATTTGTATGAATGCAAGCCTTATTACAAAAGGCTTTTTCGTGCAAATCTCGTTGCGGTGATGAATGCCGTTTCTACCATCTGCTCCATGACAGCGGCGAACATGGTTTTCGCAGTGATCTATTTTCTCGGAAAACCACTTGAAAATTCTGGTTTCTGTTTTGTATCTTCTAAATTCATTTTTAGTGGTGGTTTTTGGTTTAAAAATTAAAACAAAAAATATTAAAATGAGATGAAAACACCGCCTGTAAGCACTGTGTAGTGTTTTCGGATAGGGACAATCGGTTTTATGAGATGGTATTTTTGGTAAGAAAGTTTATATTCGGAAATGTTTTGTTACGGAATGTTTCATATCTATACTATACGCGATGCGCAGGTTTTTAATGTTGCTGTCAGGTCTCGAAATGCGTGTATCCGCTGGTAATAATATCCATTTTTCACCAAAATTAAAACTTAAAACTCGCAAATACCTGCCCTTTTATGCTTCTTTGCTGCCCCATCTTGTCCATATCTTGTGCAGGTCTGGATTGGGAACGCCTTTGTAGTTTCCATTTTTCATATTCGTAGAAGAGACCTATTCCCGTGGAAAGTGTTACTTTGCTCTGCACGAAGATTCTGGCAGCGAGGACATAGAACCTCCCGCGGCGCGTATCGGCAGCCCTCGGCGAGGCGCCCGGTGACCAAGCTTCCGCGAAAGGACAGGGCTCGAGAAGCTGGGTCTCACCAAATAGCGGTATTCCGCGTGGATGTGACCGCCGCTCACATCTCGTGCTCTGCCACAGTGGAGAATTCCATCTGGTCATTGATAATCGTGACATACTTCTTTTGTTGAGCAAGAAGTTGATGTGCATTATAAAGTTAAAACATTTTCTTTCTCCGTTTGAGGAGATTTGAGTTCTGAGCGATGGTTCCTACTACTGTTCGTGTAGAATCTATCGCAAGATGTGATGCTTTCCGTGAAGATAATTCATGCGAAAACAAAGGTATAGAAACCAAAATTAACGATAATAAAAGTAGTCTTTTCATCATAAACAACTTTTTCTTAATATTTCTCATATATAGCGTGAGGGTTCGTCTGGAAATTCGCCAAAGGATGAAAATCATACGGGCTTTATTTCTCGTTGGCAGAGGTTTGGCGTCACTTTCTTTTCACAGTCGGTTTTTCCGTTTCATCCGTGCGAGTTGGAATGATTGCATCTAGATTGGAAAATTGGTGCTGGTGGATTTGAGTTCCTCGTGGGTTTGCCCTGTGGAGGGAAGAGCTGTAGCCTCATCAGCTCAAATCGTTTGTTCTGATAACTTGAAAAACACAGGTGTCATTGCTAATCCACCAGCTGCCCGCGCGCTGTAGAAGTAAAAATTTGAACCAGATCGTTCGTCAGTACCCATATCCTGAAAAAGGCTCATCTAATGAAGAGTTTTGCGGTCTCCATTGATGACAGATTTAGTATTTTGAAGCTGCCAAGTGACATCCGCCGCCCTTTTTCCAAAGGCGATAAGCGAGAATTCTATAGGCAAACTCTCTTGCCCATGAAATCACTGTGGGATTTTCGTGTATTTTCTTTGCTTTCTAGTATAGAAACATAACTCGTGATGCCGTCATGCTGTTGATGTCGCCACTGCTGCCATCAGTTCCCAGCCTGTGGGATACAATTGGGTCTAAATTGCGACTTCTACTCAGTTTAGGCACTCTTTAAGACCAGTCTTCCAAAGCACCTTGCGCTGAAATCAGCCCGAAACAAACATTATTAGTGTAATAATAATCTCATGATTTTAATATTCGATTTATTGTTTCATTTCTTTCTGCTAAGAATTTTCCTGTTATGGATTTCTTGTTTTAATGATCGTCGATTATTTCCTTCAGCCACGATTTCCGCCGTTTTACCGCCGCCTTCTGCCGATGTCTGTAATGTGGTCAGCGGGTTTTTATCACATCCAGATTGTGCTCTATGATGATGAACGGGTTTCTCCTAAATCTACCAGCCTGTTGATAGCATCCATCTGCATTTTTGACATCCTCAAAAATGAAGCCCTGCGTAGGTTCGTCCAAGATGTAGTGTGTTTCCTGTCTGTTTTTGTGAGAGTTCTGTGGCGAGGTTTTATTTCCTCTGCGCTTCTCACCGGAGCGTGATGGAGACTGGTTGTCCCAGTGATGTATCCCAGCAGCCCGACTTCCTGTAAGGTTTTTACTGTTGTAGATTTTGGGATGAGGCTAAGAGAATGCACCGCCTTTCACCCATGGTCATCTCAGACATCAGAAACAGACTTGCTCGGTATTCATCTGCTTAAAGTTTCGCTAGCAAACGCTCTCCGCTGCGGGTTTCGCAGTGGACACACACACTGTGGAGGAAATCATTTCTATGACTGCATCCGCCGCCCTGGCGGTACTCTGCATCTTCCTCCCTTTACATTAAAAGGAAAATCTTCCTGGTTTGCCAGCCTCGTATTTTTCAGCTTCTGGAAGCTCGGAAAAGAGTCGCCCTGATATCTCCGAAAACACCTGTATGTAAGTGGCAGGGTTGGAGCGTGGCGTTCTTCCGATAGGTGTCTGGTCTACATCTACTGGTTTTGTCAATGCTTTCCAGCCCTTCTATGGATTTATAAGGTAGAGGTTTCTACACACAGCTAATGGTAGAAATGCTTGATATGAGAATACGGTGGAGAGCGTCATTGATAAGGGAAGATTTCCCACCTCAGAGATATCGCATGTGACTACTAATTTGCCCAAAGGAATTTCCAAAATTTACATTTTCAGGTTGTTTCGTGGCTCCTTTTCAGCGAGTAAACGTAATTTCCGCTGCCGTGTCTTCTTCGTTCTTTTGGGATTTCTATCTCCTGTGATGTAGTCAGGCGGTAGTAATTGTCAGCTTTTAATAAATCCTTTGGTTTCCCTGCCAAAGAACTTCGCCGCCGTGTTTCCCGCTCTAGGGCCGATGTCCAAACTTCGACTTCTAAAAGTCATATCTTTGTCATGCTCACCACTAAAACCAGATTTCCAATATCGCGGAGGTTTTTCAGGGAATTGATAAGTCTTTCATTATCCCGCCAGTGAAGTCCGATGCTCAGTTCATCAAGATATAAAGCACATTTACTAGCTGAGAGCCTATCTGTGTAGCCAGACGGATTCGCTGAAGTTCGCCATAGAAAGGGTTTTAGAGCTTCTGCTGAGGCTGAGGTATTCCAGACCGACATCCAGTAGAAATCTCAGTCTGGATTTTATTTCTTTTAGGATTTCGTAGGCGATGATTTTATTTTTGTCGGAGAAAGTATTTTCCCGCATCATTGTGATCCATCGGGTCAGAAAGGCTCAATGCAGCCACTTCAGCGATGTTTTTGCCATCGATTTCAAAACTTAAACTTGATGCAGGCCTTGCGCCGTTACTCTGGGCAGATTTGTTCCACCGTGAAATCGCGTTTCTATCTGCGTGGCTCCGTAGTTTTCTTTGTCTTCGATGATTTGCTTAAACCGGAAATCAACCCGTCAAATTATTTAATCTTTGCTGATTCCAGCGTGTTTTCAGTTCGCGTGTTTCTTGCAGTGAATGCCGTTGTAGATGTAATCCAGCGCCTCTGGAGATTTTCTCAAAAAGGCGTGTCCAGACTCTATCCGTAAACTCTAAAATACTAATCTGCACTTAAAACCCATTTGCCATATACGGTTTCCAAGGTCTTACAGCACCTGCGGAGATGGATGGTTGGGTTTTCTACAAAGAAATCAGTATTAATTTTTTAATCATCTAAGTCCCTTGCAGTGCGGACAGCTTCCCTTGAATTGAAAAGAAAAGTATTGGGTTCTGGCTGTGAGGAAAGCCCTATATGTCTTCAAATCCACGACCTAGGTTTTAGAGAATATTCTTTCATCTGAATTGAATTTCCTTCGATGACACCTTCGCCCATATCTAAAATATGCGGAAAGTTTCTCCATACTACAGGATTCGGTGCGCTTTCGCCGATAATCCAGCCAGTCTATAACAATGTCTATATCAATGGTTTTTGTATCGGTCAAGTTTTTAAATCGTATTCCAATGTCTTGCAGCTGCTTGTCAATTAAAGAAGCTTGGCTATAGCCTTTCTTCATACATCTGCACGAAAAGTTCCTTGGTAGTGTCCCTTTCTTTTTGGATTACAGGAGCGGTGGGCAGGACTTTTCGTCTTTGTGGTTGGTTTTATCGCTAAATCTGCTCTTCGTCAGCTGACCAGCTTTCTGCCAGTGGTGAGTGAGTGACATCTGAAACCCGCTTATAAAATACCAGGATCGTAAAGCTCTGTAACGGTGCCCTGCACAATGAACTGAGAAGGGTTTTGTTGGTCGTTTTTTTTCTGCTCGATGGCGATGACAGGAGAGCCTTCTATCTGTCACATCAGGGCGTTCCAGACCACCCAAAACTGGCAGGCATAGGCAGAAAAAAGTCTCAATGTGGCAGCGCTGTCATGCCAGCGAGATGGTATCAGCGAGGAAGATTTTCCGCTGCCAGAAAGCCCAGTGACCACCAGCTGGTTCCGGGATTTTGACATCGATGTTTTTCACGCGTGCTCCGTAGATTTCTATATTCGTTTCACTCCTTTTTCGGCTTTGACATTTCTTGTGGATTTAATAATCCTGCGATTTACAACAAATTATACTCTACATTGAAAATTTATTATCTTTTGGTGGTAATGATTTAACAAAATGATAAAAAACAAAAAGTATTTTATATAATAGGCGCTGTATTTAGGTTTTTGCTTTAGGAAGATGAAATTAAACTTTCCCTTTCATTATAAATGTTTTGTTGTATGCTGGTTCGCTGGTTACTTTGGGATAGCACTGTTTTCCAATAGGAAAAAAGCAGGGTATAGTTTTGTAATGGGGATGCCATTTCATTAGCAATAGCTTTTTGCTATTTTTAATGATAAGAATAGGTTTTCTGTCTTATAATAAAAGGCTGCCGATAAAGATGTATCTATAATGGGATATCCCGTCCTATAACTTTATATCAGGGCGAAGAAACTCAGTTTATTTTACTTTCATAATCAATAGAATCACCAACAGTTAGACAGGAAACCTAATAAAATTATGAAATTAGAAATTGGAATATAAGCCCGTTCCATTTTAGATACTTATATTATTCAGCGATATAGGATATCCTAAAGTAGAGAGGTTTTTTGTGGCAATGGAATTTAACTACCTTTGGAAAGAAAAAAATAAGATATACAAAAGGTGAAAAATAGTAAAGTAGAAATTGTTTATAAAGTTCTTCTTTTATTTGTGGTTTTGTATGGATGTTCAGCGCAGGTAAAGAACTTTAAAAAGCCTTTGAATTGTGCTTGAAATATGGAATAGACCAAGGAATAAGACAAGAAGGAATAGTTATAGATAAAATCAAATATTAAAATAGATTCTCTAAACTTCCAAAGAGTAATAAATTTTATAAATAAAAATGAGTATCCTAACCAAAAGATAATATGGAACATATTAATGTTCAATAGCTGCTATGATTGTTTACTCCATAATCCTCCTTTTCAACATAAATAATAAAATATAGAGATATTTTAATAAAGGTAAAAAAGGAAATATGAAGAAACATTATTATTAATAATGGATAAATATTAGCGCCATTAAAAGGAAAAAAAAGTCTATAGGGTCTAAATTTGCGGAAAACCCTGTATAAAGGACAGAGCAAAAAGTAGTTGTTGAGAAAAGACTATTTCACCTCCTTTAAGTGATGTAAAATCCCCGAAACCAGCTAGTGTCATCACTGGGCTTTCTGGCGGAAAATCTTCCCTCCTTTTGATATCTTCATAGAAGGACAGCGCCGCTGCATTGGGACTTTCTGCCCTATGCCCGCCAGTTTTGGGTGGTCTGGACGCCCTGAGTGTGGACAAGATAGAAGGGCTCTCCGTGTCATCGCCATCGGGCAGAAAACGACCAACATCCACGCTCCACAGCGCACTGTTACAGAGCTTTACGACCTGCCCTGCGGCTCTTTGCGCGGGTTTCAGATGCCCTACTCGCTCACCAGCTGGCGAAAGCTGGTCAGCACCACGGAAGAGCGGATTTTAGACGCAATAAAATCCAACTACAAGACGAAAAAGTCCTGTACTCACTGCTCCACGTAATCCGTGCAAGAAAGGGACACTACCACTTGAACTTTTCGTGCAGATGGCGAAAGAAAGGCTATGGCCAAGCTCCGGATTGATGGGGCAGCTACGGACATTGAATACGATTACAAACTTGACCGATACAAAAGCCACGATATAGACATCGTTATAGACCGCTGGATTATCGGCGGCGCCTGAGTCCCGCATGCGATCCCACTCCGCACGGCTTTGACATGGGTCGAAAGAGTGTCATCGGAATACCACAGAAATTTCGGTTCAGATGAGAATAGAATACTTTCTCTAGCCTGATGGACGAAGACACAGGGCTTTCCCTCCTTACAGCCAGAACCCAAATACTTTTCTTTCAATTCTCCAAAGCATCAGCCACTTTTCTGAGGGACTTGGGACATGATTAAAGAGAGTGTCAATACCGATTTCTCTGTAGAAAAGGCAAAACTATCCATCTCCACGAGCGCTTTAAAACCTTTGGAAACTTATAAATTCAGCAAATGGGTTTTGGCACCAGATTATGCAGTATTTTAGAGCTTTACGGACGAGAGTCTGGACACGCCTTTTGAAAAATCTCCAGAGGCGCTGGACTACATCTACAACGGCATTCTGCAAGAAACGCACGCGAACTGAAACACGCTGGAATCAGCAAAAGAGTCTAAAAGCCAGAATTTGATGGGCTGAGTTTCCCATTTGGAGCAAATCATGCGAAGACAAAGAAAGCGACGGAGCTTTGCAGATGGAGCGCGATTTTACGTGGAACAAATCGCCCAGAGGTGCAACGGCGCAAGGCTTCAGGCATCAAGCCTAAGTTTTCAAATCGATGGCAAGACATCGCTGGAAGTGGCTGCATTTGAGCCTTTCTGACCTGATGATGGACTGGCTGAATGATGTGGAAAATACTTTTCTCCGACAAAAATAAAATCATCGCCTACGAAATTCCCATAGTAAATCCAGACTGCGATTTCTACTGGATGTCGGTCTGGAATACCTCAGCCTCAGCAGAAGCTCCTAAAACCCTCTCTGGCGGCAGAGTCCCAGCGAGATCCGTCTGGCTAGCTGCAGATAGGCTCTCAGCTGGTAAATGTGCTTTATATCTTGGATGAGACCGAGCATCGGACTTCATCAGCGGGATAATGAAACGACATCAATTCCTGAAAACGCGCGACGCATTGGAAATTCCCGGTTTGCAGTGTGGAGCATGACAAAGATATGATTTTAGAAGGCGGACGAAGTTTTGGACGTCGGCCCTAGAGCAGGAAAACACGGCGGCGAAGTTCGTGGCAGGAAAAGCAAAGGATTTATTAAAGGCTGACACCGGTACCGCTGACTACATCACGAGGTAAAGAGAAATAGAAATCCCAAAGAACGAAGACACAGCTTGGCGGAAATTCTGCTACTGAAAGGCCACAGGAAACAACCTAGAAAATGTAAATCTGGAGAGGCCTTTGGGCAGAGTGGTGATCGTTACAGGTATCCTCTAGAGGTGGGAAATCTTCCCTTATCAATGGGACGCTCTACCCTATTCTCCAATAAGCATTTCTACTACCGCGCTGCGCAGGACCTCTACCCTACGATCCTTAGAAGTCTGGAAAAGCTTATTGGCACCGTAGTAGATGTAGACCAGACACCCTATCGGAAAAAGACATACGCTCCAACCCTGCCACTTGCGCAGGTGTTTTCGGAATATCAGAACGCTCTTTTCCGAGCTTCCAGAGCGAAAAATACGAGGGCTACAAACGGGAAGTTTCCTTTAATGTAAAAGGGAGGAAGATGCTGAAACCTGCGCAAAGGCGGCGGCGGACTGAAAGTCATAGAAATGAATTTCCTCCCTGATGTGTATGTCCACTGCAGAGCACTGCGGCAGCGGAAGCGTTTTGACGGAAACTCTGAGAGTAAGATACAAAGGCAAGTCTATTTCTGATGTCTGCGATGACCATAGATGAAGCGGTGGAATTCTGCCAGCCTATCCCAAAATCTACAACAAAGTAAAACCTTACAGGGAAGTCGGGCTGGGATACATATCTCGCTGGGACAGCAGTCTACCACCACGCTCTCAGGTGGAGAAGCGCAGAGGATAAAACTCGCCACAGAACTCTCCACAGACAGGAAACACGCTCTACATCTTGGACGAGACCTACCACAGGGCATGTTTGAGGATGTAGAAAATACTGATGGATGCCATCAAGAGGCCATGTGGATTTAGGAAACTCACATTTCATCATCACTAGAGCACAATCTGGATGTGAGTAAAACTCGCTGTACCACATCATAGACATCGTCAGAAGGCGGTAAAAACAGCGGAAAAATCGTAGCGAAGGAACGCGAAGAAATCATCAAAAGAACAGAAATCCATAACGGGAAAATTCTGTAGAAAGTGGAAACAATAAATTTCAAAATATTAAAATCATGAGATTATTATTACGCTAATTTTGTAGTTTCTAGGGCTGATTTCAGCGCAAGATTGGCTCAGCCTGCCTTGAAAGATTACCCTAAACTGAGAAAGAGGCTCGCGTATTTAGACCAGTTTATCCCAAAGGCTGGGAACTGATGGGCAGATGTAAATGGCGACATCAACAAGGACAGCATCACGGACTATGTTTTCATACTAGAGCAAAGAAAAATACAAAATCTGAGTGATTTCATGAATAAAGAGTATGCCATAGAATTCTCGCATCATCCTTTAGGAAAAAGGGCGGCGGATATCACGTGGCGCTTCAAAACAATAAATTTTCATCATCAATGGAGACACTCTCTTACATTAGATGAGCCTCTGGGATGTAAATCACGGCACGATTTGTTCCAAAGTTTTACTTCTTTCTACAAGCGCGGGCGGCTGGTGGACTAGCAGCCAGCACCTGTGTCTGCGCTATCAGAACAACCGTTGAGCTGATGACTACAGCTCTTCCCTCCGCAGCAGCCCACGAGGAATCAACCACCAGCACCAATTTTTCCACCCAAAATGCACCCATTCCTCTACACGGATGTAAAACTGACGAGAAACTGTGAAAAGAGTGAAAACATGAAACCTCTACTAATGGAAAGAAATAAACCCGTATGATTTTCAATCCTTTGCGAATTTCCCACAAACGAACTCATGCTAGTATGAGGAAATACTAAGAGTTATTTATGATGAAAAAGACTGCTTTTATTATCATTAATTTTTGAGTATGTCTTATTTGTCCCAGATTATCTTCACGGAAAAGCATCGCTAACTACGATAGATTCTACACGAAAGTACAGGGAACCATCGCTCCAGAACTCAACTTCCAAAACGGAGAAAGAGAAAATGTTTTTAACTTTTAAAATAACGCAAATCAACTTCTTGCTCAACAAAAGAAGTATATCACGATTATCAACCAGATGGAATTCTCCACTTATGGCAAAACTGAAATGTGAGCAGCGGTCCATCCACCCGAATACCGCTATTTGGTGGACCAGCTATAGACTCTATCCTTTCGCGGAAGCTGTCTGGGCGCCCAGCCGAGGGCTGAAAAATACGCGCACGGAGGTCCTCAGTCTCGCTATAGAATCTTCCGTACGAGCAAAGTGAAACTTTCCACAGGAATAGGTCTCTTCTACGAATATGAAAATGGAACTACAAAGGCGTTCCAATCCAGACCCCACAGGATATGGACAAGATAGGAGCAGCAAAAAGGCATAAAGGGCAGGTATTTGCGAGTTTTAAGTTTAATTTTGTGAAAAATGAATATCATTACCAGCGGATACACGCATTTTCCAGAGCCCTGACAGCAACATAAAACTCACGCATCGCGTATAGTATAGATGTAAAGCATTCGTAACGAAAACATTTTCAGAATATGGCTTTCTTACAAAAGATCATCCTTACAAAACCGATTGTCCCTATCCGAAAACACTACACAGTGCTTACAGGCGAGTGTTTTCTATCTCATTTTAATGATATTTTTGTTTTAATCACCCAAAACCACCACTAAAATATGAATTTAGAAGAAAAATACAAAGCGAAACCAGAATTTTCAAAGTGGTTTTTCCCTGAAAATAGCCAACCACTAGTTCCTGGCGCTATCATGGGAGCAGATGGTAGAAACGGCATTCATCACCGCGACGAGATTTGCACGAAAAAGCCTTTGTAATAAAGGCGTGCGACCATACATAGAATTCCGAAAAACCTGTGCCAGAAAGTTCACTAGTGGAGTTCATCGGTAAAAGTAAAATCCATGAAAACACGAGCCCTAAAAGTAAGCGTAGAGGTCTTCTCGAGAGATGTACGCCGAGCGCCGAGTATGTGTCCCTAGGAGGAATTCAGCCTAGTAGCGATTGGAGAGGGACAAAAAGCCGTGAAAATATTAGACTAAATTCACTTTTTATAATTTTTCCTTAATAAATCTTGGTGGTTTGGGATTTTCTTTGTTTTTGCTAAATCCTCATGGCGTTCCAGCAAAAACAATCTCACAAGCCGTATTTTCCTGCCTCTGGCCTACATCTATTATCCAGTCTGCACATTTTTGTGCCAGTATCAGGCTGATGCTCTATCACAATGACAGAATGCCCAAGATCAATAAGCGACTGCAAGAAACCATAAGTTTGCTAATATCATGAAAATGAAGTCCTGTGGACTGGCTCATCGAAATATAAATAGGTTTTCTCTTGGTTACGCCTTTTACCAAGAAAGAAGCTAGTTTTATCCTCTGCTGCTTCTCCTCCACCTGACAGCGTGGATGAACTTTGTCCCAGCTGAGATATCCCAAACCCACATCTTGCAAGGGTTTTAGTTTGGTAACTATTTTTGTCGCCGCTTTCAGTAAAAACTGGACAGCATCATCTACGGTGAGATGCAGAATATCAGAAACGTCATGATATTTCACTCTGAAAACCTCTGACTTAAAAGCGACTTCCCTTACAATACTCGCACACCAGCTCTATATCCGCCATAAACTGCATGGACACAGTAATCACTCCTTCTCCCTTGCACTCATCATCTTCCCACCATCTACATTGAACGAAAATGCTTTGGCTTCAGCCTCCTGTATAGCAGCCGCCTTTTGTTTTTGCAGAACAAATCCCGATATCATCATAGGCTTTTAGGTAAGTAACAGGATTGGAACGAGGATTTTCCGATTGAATTTTGGTCTATAGGTTCTATGTAGCAAAAGTGAGAGGAAACTTACCTGTCATAATCGCCTACCGCCCATTCCGAGCTGGATCCTGTATTTCATTCACTAAAACCTCCTTCATAAGGGTAGATTTACCCACTTCGAAACTCCTGATATTACCACAAAACTTCCAGCGGGAATGTCCAAATCTATGTTTTCAAGTTATTTTGTCTAGCGCCTTTGATTTTGATAAACTCCTTTTGATTTTTCTGCGTTTTTCAATTTTTATTTCTAATTTTCCCTGTGAGATACTTTGGGCTGTAAGCGTATCGGATAACTCTTCAAAAATTACCCACAAAAACCAGCTCTCCGCCCAAGAAACCTGCCTCAGGGCCGATATCTGATGATGAAATCCGCGCCTCATGATATCCTCATCGTGCTCTACGACAATCACCGTATTCCCTAAATCACGAAGGTTTAAGGACTTCATCAGATTTTTCTGTATCACATGAGAATGCAGACCAATACTTGGCTCATCTAGTATATAAAATAGAACCAACCAGCGAGCTTCCAAGGCTGGTAGCGAGAGTTAATCCTCTGGCTTTCACCAGAAAGCGTATTAGAAGTTCTATTCAAGGTCAGATATCCGAGTCCCACTTTCAGCAAAATTCTAATCGCGTAGTGATTTCTGGTAGAGAAGCCTCTTTTGATTTCCTGCTCATGTGGAGTTAGTTTAAGGTTTTTTGACCAGTGGCAAAAGCTCATCCAGTGGCAAATCCACCAAAGTCTGAATGCTGTGTCCATCTATTTTTACCCAAGAGCCTCTCTCTCAGCCTCAGCCCTTCACAGACTGGGCAGGTGGTTTTCCCACGATAGCGGAAAGCATCACTCGGTATTGGATTTTATAGAGATTGTCCTCCAGCATTTTTGGAAAAATAGTTGATACAAGGAAAATCTGCATCGCCATTTTCCCTGCCAGGAGTTTTTGTTCTTTATCCAGCTGAAAATAGGCTTATGAATAGGAAAATCTTTTTGCTTTTTATAAACATCGTTTTCCATTCTTTTCATGGTATCGCCTTTCCAGCAGGCAACTGCATCCTCAAAAATGGATAAATTTTTATTCGGAATTACTAGATCTTCATCAATGCCGATGACCTTCCATATAGCCCTCACAGGAAGGACAGGCGCCGTATGGATTATTAAAACTGAAAAATGAATATTCGGTTCTAAAAACTCTATTCCATCTAATCTGGAGATTTATTAGAAAAATTGGTAACCTTTTTCGTTTTCAGCATCTTTCAAGGAACAATAGCCTCGCCCTTCGTAGAATGCAATCTGGATAGAATCTGCCAGCCTTTGAGAAAACTTTCATCATCTTCATACAAAAATCGGTCTATGATGAGATGAATGTCCATACCTTTTTCAGAGTGAAATTAAACGCTTCCCAAATCCTCTATACTGCAGTATTCCCATTGATTTCCGTTGAGTAAATCCTGAAAGTTTCAGGGTGTTGAGTGTATTTTTAGAAGGTATCCGTTTCATAATACAGCGGTGAGCGAAGCGTGGTTTTCCTTCGTTTTTCTGGATAAAATCTATCACATCAGAAACGCTGTCTTTCCTTACCTCCTGCCCCTGAAACGAGGCGAAAAAGTGCGCACCTATCCTTGCGAAAAAGCAGTTTCAGATAGTCGTACATCTCTGTGGATGTGCCCACTGTGGAGCGAGGATTGGAGGAAATGACTTTCGCTGAATGGCAATGGAAGCGCAAGTCCTTTGATATCATCTACTTTGGGTTTTTCTAATTTACCCAAAAACTGCCTTGCATACGAGCTTAGGACTCTCCACATATCGGCGCTGTCCTCGGCATAGATGGTATCAAAAGCCAAAGAAAGATTTCCCTGAGCCAGAAATCTCCTGTGATGACCACCAGCTTGTTTTTCGGGATGCAGACATCTATATGTTTCGAAGTTATTAAGATGTGCATTTTTACAAAATTTCTTTTTGATGTTTATTTCTCGCTCCGCCATTGCATTTATAAATAAAATACAAAGGTAAGGAAGATACGGCAGAAAATATAATTTGCTTCTTTTTAGCCCGTAAAAATTTGTATTTACCTAAAAACCAAAAATATTATCTATTTATATATTCTGATATTTTTGCGTATTTTTGTCCTAAATCACTCATTGCATTAATCGTTTGATAATCATATGATTATTTGCGCAAAAAGATTAAATATATTATGAATAAAATTGTAATTTTAGTTTAAAAATAATGATATGAAATTTAATATAAATAACATTGGTTTGGTTTTTATGTGTCTTTTTATTGACTAGCTGTGTATATACTAAATTTGAGGTGTATAAACTCTTTGAAAATATAGAAACAACACCCGACATTATAAGGTAGAAGAAAAAGATGGAGTTTATAAAATGGGTAGAAATAGGTATTCATACTTTTTGGTGCAGGAAAGATTATCTGACAGTTTCTTTTTAAAGAAGAATTACCACTTGACTATAAAATCTTCTACTTTTGGGAATATAGACAGCACATATCGTGAAGATTATAAAATTTTCAGTAAAAAGAATAAATATAAAAGATATTAAATCAGATACGGTCTATTTTAGAATTTAATGATAATAAACGATATAAATTTTATTATGATTTCGAAGAAAAATAATACTTCTTTGTAGCAGCAGTTGCTACGATATTTTTGTCCTAAATCGCTCATTACATTTAATTAACAGATTAAATATATTATGAATAAAATTATAATTATAATTATAATTTTAATATTAAGTTTAGTTTTAGTTTTCTTGCGAAACGCCTATTAATTCCTCCTCGAAAAGAAAATAGAGTTATCAAGAACTTCCTAAACCTGTAAAATGTTCCAAAATACATTTTTATATAAGTAAATATAATTATGAAAAGTTTTTGAAATGAGAATGTATTTAATATTGTTATATATGGCTATGGGGATCTTGTAACAAACCTGGATATGGAAGGATAAGATACAATTAAAGTATAATGTTGATATAGAAAATAAGAAGGTGGATTTTGAGTATTATAATGATACAAAGGATGACTTTTTGATGTTTATACCCAAAAAGAAGGAAGTCATTCCAAGAAAAACTTTTCGACTATGAAAGAAGCTTGGATAGAGGGCAATCAGGTTATTCTTCGATGATTTAATGAATAATGCCAAACCAACATTGGTGTAATTCGAGGAAAGCAAGAAGATAATAGTACATATTCTCAAATGTTATATAGAGTGTATCAGGAGGAGTTTGAATTTCAGGATACAGCTTTCAGACAAGAAATGTTACTCAACAATAGTATTGAGAAAAGCAAGGAAAGGAGAAAACATCTCATAAAATAGAAATATAGTAACTTCCTAAAAATAGGAGAAGAATATACATACCCTTTCATCAAAATGAGATACAGACTTAATAATAAGCATGGAGCTGAAGTTATTACACATAAGTTTGTGTATAAGGTAATAGAAAAATTAAAATATTGAAAACAAAACTAATTATAAAGTACTTATGGAAAGATGTTTTTGTAAAAGAGAGTATCAAAATAGAAAGAAGAACAAACTGGCTTGGCATGAATATTCCAGATGTATGGTAGTGTTCTAAATATGTTATTTCTCATGATAAATAATCCGCAACTATCTGCTGATAAACAAAAACTAAAATATTGTAAATAAAACTGATAATATAGGACAGGCAGGAGCCTGTCTATATTATGCATACATTTTTAACAAAAATTTTTATAAAATGAACTAATATTTAATAAATAAATACTATTTTTGTACTGCTTTAAAATAAGAAGAAAAATGAAGAAGAAGTTGTGAAATTCAAAATCCTAATTACCTCTTTCACTATGTTTTCTATGATATTTGGTGGAGGTAATTTCATTCTGTTGCCTCTTTTTGGGCATCAAGGCTGTTGATTCTTGGGATGTTGTAGCGATTGCATTTGGTATTTCTGGTGTTTTGATTCCTCTTCATGGGCATTATTGCACAAGCAAAACTACAAGGAACGGTAATAGATTTCGGGAAAAGGTGCATCCAGTGTTTGCGTTAGTTATAGGAATTTTGATTTACGGCATTTGTCTTTCTTTTTCTCTATACCGCGCACAGCATCAGTAGCCACGAACTTTCCGTAAAGGACAGCATCGAGATTTCTCTCTGTGGTTTGAGTTATTTATTTTCTCACTGGTGATGTATCTTTGTTTCAACCGAGGCAAGATATTTGTGGGACATTTGGGCGAATATCTCACTCCTATCCTACTGATCAATCATTTTAACTATCATTTTAGGGAGCGTATTTTTGTTGATAACGAAAATCCTAAAATCAAATTTTAGAAAAACCTTTTCCGTAGGGCTTTTAGAGGGCTATCAGACTCTTTTGACGGAATGGTTTCTATCATCATAGGCGCGGTAATCATCACCTCTAAATATGGATGATTCGACTAGACTTTTCGCAAAAAGAGGCTTACCATCATGCAGGTCCGATAAGCGGTTTGGCGTTGTTCATCATTTATGCAGGGTTTATCTATACAGGAGCGGTGCTAAAAGTTCATTTCCCATCAGATGATATTTCCTGTTCGAAGTTCTTTCCGAGGTAAGCTGGCATCTCAGGCGATATCTGGGAAAAACATTACTGAGCGTAGTGTCAACAGCATCGCTTGTTTTCACTACTGCTGTCGGTATCATTTCACGGGAGCAGCAGATTTTAAGGAAAAATATTTGAAAATTCTGAATTGGTCTATAAGCTGGTTGACGTTTTTCTTGTATTTTAGGTGTTTTGTAGGGCAGACAGGCGTAGAAAACATGTGTAGCCGTTGGTTCCTGTTCTCATGTTGACTGACGTCATCATGGCGTATGCTCGTAATTTCATCTCCAGAGAGCTGGACTTGTTTCTATTTTCAGAGGAGTTACGCTGGTTGCTGGATATTTTGCGATACCAGATTTTAGTGATAGCCATCGGTTTTGAGAGCTTTCAGCCTATTCAGACTATCTTTCCTTTGGCGACTTTCACGGCTTTGGCTTGTTGCTGCCTGTCTTTTCATTTGGTTTTGTTTTATTTATTATCCAAAAACAAACAACTTTAACATAACTAAATAAAAGATAATATTGTTTTCTAGTGTTATAATTGTTAAAAATTAGGCATTTCTATTTTTATGCGTGATGCAAAAACCAAATTTAAAATGATATGAAAACGAAATTAATTATTTGAAAGTAGTAATCATGAGTTTGGTAACATTATTTTCTGTTCAGCAAACGCTCACACACAACTACATCACTAAACTAATGAGCAGCTAGCAGCAAGAGTTATCCGAAAATACGGAATACCAAGTGGAGTTATCCTGGCGCAGACCGGCCAGAGAGACAGGCGGCGGAACAAGTAAAAGGAGCTAAAACTTACAACAACCCATTTCCGGAGGTGTAGGTAAGAATACGGTAACAAAATCAAAATACAAAAGTTTTGATTCCACAAAGAGAAAGCCACGAGGGCTTTCTGTCAGATTCTCTCAAGATACTACTCCAGGGATTTAAAAGGTATCAAAGATACAGCTGAATGGGTAAAGCTCATAGCTCGCAGCGGGATATTCTACAGCAGCCTGCAGAATGGAGAGTCAAAATGATTATCGAGAAAATTTAATTTATCTTTAGAAAACACAAAGCCGTCTGAAAATTCAAGACGACTCTATTTAAAATTTGTTCGGTTTATACAAAATAAATGAAATTTGCGGCTTCAGTTGTAATATATATTATTTTGAATAATAAATAGAATTCTGGGAGGGTGGTAATCTTGGTTACCTCCTGTGGGTCTATCTTGTCAGCATCCTCCTCCTTAATGCTTATGTGTTATGATGGAAGTTTGAGGCTTTTGATAAAATAAATTTGGTTTCTGATATCATCAGAAGAGAGAGACAAAACGCGAGTGTGAATCCGCTATCGCAGTGAAAACAGCAGACCTGCTACAGTTAGGCTGCACGAGAGGATCTTTGAACTGTCTACAAAACACGAATTTATCACTCGATCTCACAAAGGAGACAGCGTGAAGTTAGCTTTTGCCTATTCAGCTCAGAAATTAACTGAACTGAAAACACGAGATACAGGTGCGCAAAACTGCATGTCGCCTGCTTTGGAGACAGTATGATAGAGGACGACCCTCATTACCCAAACGCTGAGGACTTCTGTCAGCAGGAGTTTGGCGGGCAGGGAGTTGGTTTCTCTGCCGATGCATTCTAATGTTGCACGATCTCCGCCAGACCGCTAGAGTTTCCTGGAGCAGGCTGGGAAAGCACGAATTTCGCAGCGACGCCTAGTAGCGCAAAGGCATGCTTGCAATACTCTGCATACTTTCCAGAGGTGCAGAGGTGGAACTCTGGCCAAGACAGAAACCCTCACAGACGGTACTTTTACCTGTTCAAAAATATATTCTCTATATGGAAAACAGAAGGTGCTGAAACAGAGATAGATGGGAGGAACACACATTACAAGGAAATCATTTGGTTACATAGAAAATCTAGCTGATGACACCGATGGCCTCTAAAATTGGGGATCTCAAAACTGTCTTCACTATCGTATTCGAGGTTGGTTTTGAATCTGAAAACAGGATAATTTTGGATAATTTTCATTCCGAGGAATCACAGGTGTGGAACTGAGGCAAAATAATGATGAGCTTTGTAGCATCGAATCCAAGAGCCAATCTTATGATTTTGATTTGTATTTCAGTATGGTGTAAAACTCTTTTCCTTTAGACCAGATACTCTAAACTCATTCTCATTATGATGATGCAGCCTATACTAGGCAAAATGCGAAAAGCCTTCCCTAAAACTGATTTCTTGCCAAGTAAGCACCGCAGGCGGGACAGAGCGTTTTAGGTACGGCGGAGAATACAAAACGGCTATCAGCATCCCTACACTCGCAGTACAAAGCCAAGCTGAGGCATGGCTGTATCAACAAAACAGCATTTATAGCAGTTTCAGAATCCATGGGCGGAGACTCTATCGTACAAGATGGTTTCACAAAGCCGCCACTGGCAAAATAAAGACTACACATCGCAGATGGAGAAAGGCAGCTGAGGTTTTAATGATATACACGCATGCTCACCAAGACTACAAAAATACAAACGGAAAAATAAAGTAGAAACCATTACAAGATTTTGCAACAGTGACTGGAACGCTTTCCTAAGCAGCAGTTTCTATAGGATAGTAAAACCCGTTGCTGTTTAACAATGGTCGTATATTTTTCTCACGCTATTTATTTTGTTGTCTTCTTTGCTCTGGTGAATCATCACCAAAGCCCGCAGATAGAGCCTGTACGCATTTTCTTCTTTTCTATAAAGCGAGTGGCTGGTTGTCGGTTTCATGGTGCATGATTTGCAGCAGTGGTGGTTCTATCCAATGCTATTTATAGAGAAAAAGCCAGACAGATTCCTGCTGGTTCTGAGTATTTTCTTTAACACTCGAGATGCTTTTCTATTTTCAACACACCTGTTCTTTCATCGAGGATTTCTAACTCTCTGCAGCGCATATCGTTCAATCCTTTGAACCTCTCATTCTTCCGATAGGGATTTTCGTCTGAGACTTTTGAAAACCTCAGTTATACGGTAGATGTTTATCGTGGAGAATTTCAAGCCTGCGAATAAATTTATCTGATTATCTCTGTGCCGGCATGTTCTGCCCAAAACCGATGATGCGCCTAATCGTTCAGCGCATGATTTCGTTCCTGCAGATTAACGAGGCCGTACGTGATTTCTGGAACGCGACTCTCGCAAAAGGGTTTTTCCTGATTATCAGGAGTGATTAAAACTGGTCTGATCGACTGCATCACCCTAAACATGGATGGATAATATGTTTTGATAACTCATGCGCACCACGGAGGTGTAGAAAACCTGATGGCGGCTCCAGTGGCTATGCTGACGTGATTGTACGATTTTAGTGAGTTATAGTAGAAGTACGATGGGCATCGCGCTTTAACGACTCAAAATCCCTCCTCAACTTCATGTCGCCATACCAGAGTTTAAACATCACAGAATTCTGGAGAAGATGGCGCTTGCTTTATCTACATTGGCTGAAAGACTATCTCTACATTCCATTAGGAGGAAACAGAAATTTCTCGTGGCTTCTTTTTCATTTTGTGGGAGGACTCCCTGGTGGGTTCTTTCATCATGTGTGGAGTAGAGCTGTCCGCACTGATCCAATCTTTGGGCATGCAGTGAGTTTCATGCAGTCATTATTGATTTTATAATTCCAGCCTTAATCACTAGAGAAAACTAGCGGAATGAGCGGGAAGCTAACTTCCAACTCCATTGGACTACCATGTTCTTTTGGGAGGCTTTTGGCACGGAGCCAGCTGGAATTTCATCATCTGAGCCTCGGCGTGCACTCAGACTCATAAATATGGATGCTGCTGACTGACAAGAGCCTTTTCGTAGCTTTTAACCAAAGCCGAATTTACAAAATCATATCTGGTATTTTGACTTTTCCATTTTGTTTGTGTTTGCTTTGGATTTTCTTCAAAGCTGAAGATTTAGAAATCCTGCGTAAACGATGATTTATCAAATCTTTAACAACTTTGATATCAGCGATTTGGTCCTTTTTATGACAATTACAAGGCGTGGTGATGGATGATTTTAGCGGCAGGTGGTGCTTCACGAATTCCTGATAATCTGGCTTGGATAGTCATCGCAAGAACCAAAACCATTCCTATGGTGGTCTATATCTTGGTTTTCTTCCTGTTTTTGATTCTGTGTGGATGATTTCAAATCTGCGGAACAAGTAATGCCTATTTACTTTACACTCTAATTTTAAAAACATAGTCATACACAATACTAACCTCCATATGGAAGTTAGCTATTTTCAATATTAAATCTGTAAGGGATATTACTCTCTACATAGTCTGAATCTGCTGCTGGCTGTATGGCTGCTCGCTCAGGTTTTATATTTCTGAGCATTAGTATCGCAGGATTACAACCAAACCTCCTACTTCATTGCAGTGATGGAACACTATCACGAGGGAGCTTTTATGAAAGAAGAACTATTCACATGAGATGGAGCGCTCCTTTAGAAAAGATTTTAGTTTCAGCTTGTCATTATATAATTCTCCATAAAGCGAGAACTCACATAAGGTAGTGACTTTATTTATGCTAATCGATAACCAGTCTGCTCACTCTGCCCTTCATTATCATCCAAAATTACAGCATAATCCTTCACACCTATCCCCATCAAAGATCCCACGATGCTGAGTGTAGATTTGGCACGGTCTGCGTCTCTGAGTAACATTATAAGTTCTACCATCATGATAGCCATCAGCCTCCAAATCACTGCTCAATTTCTGGAGAAGTGAGGAGAAAGCGGAGGAAGTGAAAACTATGAAACTCGTAAAACTGTGAGCAATCTATCAAAAACCTCATCATCCACCCTAGAAATAGGATACTGCTTGGTGCTAGGGACTTTATGCGGATTGTTCAGGATAGATAATACTGTTTGCCAGGAAGAGGATCCTCATCCACAGATACACCTCATCACCGAAAATTCAGTTTTGACCACATTTGGCAGGGTAAGAGAATACTTGATTACCGCTATACGAAAGTACACGGGTTGCGTATTCTTGCCCTCATATTCATCTGCTGATAATGAGTCTGGCTACATGGCTGACTCTTTTGTTCACTAGGGCTGAATCATTCTGACGAAACGACTTTTTCTGCTTCCTTGTTTTCACCAAAGACAGAAAAATAGCCACTCACTCCCAAAATCAATTGCACCTATGATAGAAAAAGCGATATACAGAGACCTTTTGAAAGTATCTCATCGCTTCGTCTGATTTCTCCTTGATTTTCATTGTTAGATTTTTCCATTATATTTTAAACAAAGATAATAAATTAAACTTTGGTTCTAAACAATAGTTTTTATGAGGAGGATATAGCATGATAACGCCATCTATTTTTGGCCACTTCTTTTGTAGTCGGATTACATGGTCTGCATCCAAAACGAGAGCAGGAAATACTACAGCTTATGTATTTGCCATTACTGCTTTCCTTTAGTTGTGTGATGCTGTGCTCTAAGCCATCAAATATCCTGCATCTCATGCAAGTCTCTCGCTGTCGTTGATGAGAATGAATTTATAGAGATGACTCTGGAAAATTATGTTGTTCTTTCTAAATTGGTTCTCAGTTTTTATGAAAATTCTTCTCACTCTGCCAGTCTGTTCCATTTATTCTAATTTATTTGGTTAGAAAAGTGTTTCTCAGCTGAACTAAATTAGCTCTAAATATCTTTAATGGAGATTGCCAACAAAATTATGCTGCCAATGCTTTTTAGGAACCATATAAGTATCCCTTCGTTTATGGACAAAAGTCAGATGATTTTAAAATGATATAAAACAAATAGCATGTTGAGCAAAATAGCAATGACAATATTGATAACATGATGCCCACACGAAGGAGAAAGCGTTGCTGTAGAGAGACCCGCTCCTGCCACCAAAGGAAACGTCGAGATAGGAATGAGCGCTGCTTGCGTTCTTCGTTTTTATGGAATATCTATGCACTTATTATCATTTCCTAATGCAATGATGAAAACAACGAAAGCGCCGCGATAGCGAGAGAATTGATATCTAAATCCTATGATCTTTCAAATAATTCTATCAAAAATAAAAAGAGAGCATAATCCCTTGTGGCTTACAATGTATTAAGCTTTTTCGGATCCTATTCTTCCAAATCCTGTAAACTCCTACTGCAAAATAGGAGATGAGAGACACTAATAGCATCAATACGGCAAACTAAAACCAAAAACGAGGTGGGATAAATTTTCGTCAAATGAGATGACGCTGCATATGATTGCTTTAAAAATTTCCCATATGAATGTAACTATTCCAAATTTTAGTGTAAAATTTGACGACGTCATTATAAATCCATATAAACTCCCCAAACAGGAGCATATTTTACTTCTTGAACTTTTGTTCAAATTTCTCAAAATCCTGCACAAAATCAGAACTTTTCTGCTTCTTCTAAAACCTAAATGGATTGTTTTAGCCTTTTTATTTGATTTTCAGCTTCTTCATGAAGTTCCTGATAGTTTCTGGGAAGAAGCTCACAGAACTCTCTTGTCCACCGCATTTTTATTGCTCCGAAATAGTATTCTTCCGATAGAAATATTTTCTGTCAATTCTTCGGTTTCAGCATGGTCGTTATTTTATTATCTGATCAGCATTATTCCATTGTTTAGGCTTCTTTTCTGTAAAATGCAAGAAATAACCGCCAAAGAGAAACCAAACATGCTAAAGTCCTATTCCCAAGTTAATTTCAAACCAGGTTTCGTCATCTTCCTCCTGAAATTCCTCAAAGGAGATTTAACTTTTTTCTATGTGGATATGCCCTGTATCATCCATTACTTTATTTAGAGTGGATTTCGAGAATCCATATATCTTGGACAATGATATTATTTTATATTGCCCAATTATGGTTTGATATTATTTTCATCAATATCGAAATAAGCAAAATTTTCATAATGAATAGTAATTTCGCCTCTTTTTAGGATAATCACATAGGTCTGTTTTCCTGCCAGAGAGAACTCAGATTCTTTAATGTCTATTTTTGATTCGGCTTGCTGACTTATTGAATGGAAGCCCATCTGTGTTTTCCTTCTGTTTTCAAAGCAATCCAGTTGATTAACTCCACTTTCTTTTGAATTTCTACTTTTAAATCAAACTTTCCTACTGCATTTTAAAACTACTCGTGCGCCTTCTTAAAGTTTTTTTACATGAATTCTAAGCGGATTGATAATATTTTTCTTATTAAACAGTGTTGCTAGAGATACGAAGAAGTTTCCTTCCTCTCTGGGACAACTACGAATGAGGCTATCACCTGTATCGCCATTTCATCACTTTTATCTATCTCTATATCTTCTCTTTAGATTTACAGTGTGGATTTTTTTTTGGTATTTGAGGAAGTTTTATATGATTTGCATTTTTCTAAAAATCTTTGATATTATGAGATTTGCTTTAGTTTTAAAACCACATTAACTGGCTGATTTTCATAAACATCCTATTCAAAACTTCCCATGACCATAGAAACACTTCTTCCCATGTGTCATTTTTCTGTTTCATCTCTCACCAAAATTTTCTAAAATGGCTCAGACTTGTATGTTCTTCCGCTTACTCCGCACCAATGCGCTTCCTATCCAGTTTTCCTGCATGTTTAGGTTAAAATAAGATGATAAAGAACTTGCCTTACCACATTTTGTTTCCTGGATCTATGGTCACATGGTTTCTGTAGTACTGCATGATTTCAAATTTTGATAAATCAGGAAGTCTCTCACAGGCGACTGTTGTTGTACTCTTCCCCTGATAATTTCTGGTCCAATACTCAAATTAAACGGTTCTCTTATTTGGTATTCTTTTGGTATCTGTTTCTACAGTATACTTGTCCATATCCAAATATGGTACAATAATACGTAAGTTTCTCGTCCTCATTATCAATCTTTGCTGATTGCTCTGTGGCTGGGCATATCCCTGCTTCCAAGAGTCACTTTAGCTGTGTTTCGTTCCCGTTCTTCTATGTATCGCTAACAGTTCTTTTTCCAGTTCCTTTGGCTGATTGGGTTCTTCTTTGTTAGAGGTATCCCCTGCCCGCTGGTGGTGGTCTTGCCGCTCCTTTCTAAATTTGTCATTTTCTGGAGCATACATATCCATAGGATTTCTCGATCTTTATTTTGTCTCGTTATTTTGTTGCTGTTGTTGAGGTGCTGCTGGTCTTGTTCCTGCTGTTGCTGTATGGAATCCTTTTCTGCAGAGCGATTTGCAGATTTTAAGATGCAGTTTTGACTATTTGGGTCTAGTTTAAGAGCCTGATAAGAATCTACGGCCTCTTTTGCTGTTTATTTTTGAAATAAGCGTTACCCAAAATTCATACAGAGTAGCTGGCTGCTCTTTAGTGCGTTTTTAATGCTTTGTGATAGGGTGGTAGAAACCGCACTGTGAATATTGGTTTCTTTGTGTAGTGTATTTCCTAGATTGTGCACAGCCCTGAAGTCTCCTGTGACTTATCTTGCAGGTCTTGGGATAATGATATGACGCATCATCAAAGTCTCCTCTCTCTCAAAAACTCTGGTTCCTCTGTGTGTATGAACATCACTGCACCACCTGTGCAGAGACCTGCATCACAAAAACCAAACTATATGAGACTAATAAAACTCTTGCCCTTATATTATTAGGGCAAAAGTAGACTTTCTTTGTTAAAAGAAGCCGTTTTTGTGTTAAAATAGCTATTAGGTATTTACATTACATATTCAAATCTCTCTTTGGGATCTATATATCAAAAGAAGCAAAACCAAAGTTTCTCCCAGCAAAAACCACTGGTAATAATGCTCGTTCATTCAGAATGCTTTATTTTACTGCTTTTACCCGCCATCTTTGGCTTGATTTTATGTCTTTTATAATCCTTTACTTTGTTGCCTTTCCACGCTATTCTGCTGTCATATACACCCCTCCTGTTTTCTCGGAAATAGATTTGAGAGCCTTGCGTCTCTCTTTTGTGATGACCGCATCTTTCCGTCCTCATCTTTTTACAATCTTGATCAAAGGTTAAACTGAAGCTCTGGTATCGCCCCTCCTTCCTCCGTGCCTATTCCCACGCTGGTCACTACAATATTATTTTTCGACAAAATTCACCGCTGTATCGTGGTTTTCCTTCATTATCTTCATCGCTGATTAGAACGACTTTCAATCCTGAAACCTTTTTCAACTTCTTTTCGGTTTCTCCCATTGCTAAAAGAAAATCTGTTCCCTGTCTTTTTATCAAACCGAACTAAGGTTTTCCAAATAAATATCCACCGAGGAATAATCCGTGGTCAGAGGCATCATCGTTCGCGCTTCGCCAGCAAAAACCACTATTCCCACTCGCTCTCGCGGAGTTGGTTCAAGGTTTTATTTAAAAATCAATTTGGCTTGTTCCAGTCTTGAAGGTTCTATATCATTGGAATTCATAGATTTAGAAACATCCACCAAAAATATCACATCTGATGAGGCTTTCTCACACTCATTTCTGTTTTCTTTCATTCTTCAATATCCACAAAAGACAAAAATCAAGAGCAAAAGACATAACATAGCACAAACCAAAACTCCTGAAACCTTGATTTTTCACTCAAAAATATGTTTTCTGAAATCTGCTTTCTGCAAAAATCCCGTTTCTTTCTCCATTTTGAAAAATCCCCAAAGCAGATACTGCCGCCATCAGTAAAACCAACAGCAGTCCAAAAATATCGATAATTACCAAACTCCCAGTTCATTCTTTATCTTAATTTCTACATACTCATAATATCCGTGATTCTGATAAGGTCTTTATCTATTTTACTCTCATCATTCTCTTTCACGGCTTTTTCTAGTGGGATAAGCTCCATCCCATCATTGTTAATTCCCACCATATACTGTGACTTTCCCCTTCCAGCAGGGATTCCACCGCTTTTTACGCCCATTCTCGTTGCCACAAACTCGGTCATAGCAGGTAGGAGTCCCGCCTCGCTGCAGTATGCTGTCCCCAGCACAGAAACCTAATATCATATTCAGGGCTGTCTGCACTATATTCTTTAAGCTCAACACCGCTTTTGCCTGATGTATTTCCCTCGGCTACCACTCATGATGTTAGAGTTTTTCCTCTTCGTTTTCCTCTGTCAATATCTTCGAGCAAAACTTCCGCTGGAATATCTGGAATTATAATTCGTTCTGCACCGCCGCCAATTCCTGAATTCTAGCGCACAAAGCCTGAGTCTCGCCCCATCACTTCCACGAAAAACATTCTATTGTGAGAACTCGCGGTATCCCTTATTTTTGTCAATGGCATCCACTACGGTATTTAACGCTGTATCGTAGCCGATAGTATGTGTAGTCCCATAGATGTCGTTATCTATCGTTCCAGGAATTCCCATCACAGGGAAACCAAATTCTTGGCTAAAAGACAGCGCTCCTGTAAAGTTCCATCGCCGCCAATCACCACCAAAGCTTTCTACTCCATCTAGTCAAGTTTCTTATAAGCACTCTCCCTGCCCTCTTTCGTTCTAAAACCTTCTGAACGGGCCATTTCAGGAAAGTTCCCACTTTTTGTTTATAATATTACGGACACTACGGGCATTCAGCTCCACAAAATCATCTCTCATCATCCCTGAAACCACGATAAATCCCCAAAACTTCCTACCTCATGATAGGAACATGGACGCACCACTGCTCTGATGGCTGCATTCATCCCTGGCGCATCTCCACCAGAGGTCAGGGACTGCTATTTTATTGACTTTTTCAGTATTTTTCTAGTTTATTTTTCCAATTTGGCAAATTTCAAATCAAGTTTTCCGCCTTCTGTGGCAAATTTTATCTTTGCTTTCACATTATTAGGTCTGTTCCATCCAAAACAGCACTCTCCCACCTGGAAACGATTATGCCTTACTCTGTCCCCTACTTCTATATCTTGGGACTGGCTACTGTCAGGAGTATTTATTTTCGCAGATGAAACAGGAGTCAAATTCCTTTTAATAGGCTGTTCTGGTAATTTTGTTCATCGGTAGAAGAGTTTTTCTTCGGTTCTTTCTTTTGAAAGCCCTTGGCATGCTCGGTGTATCATCAAAAATACTAGACGACAGCCCAGAACGATTTGATCCCCTGTTTTCACCATAGGATTGATAAAATCTAAATAATCTGTATCCACCTCACTGAGAAAAACGGCTCGGCTCCGAATCTGTGATTTTCCCCACTGAAAACGCGAAACAGCATAAGAAAAACGCCTGTTTTTCGGCTCTGTAAGAGCCACATAGAACAGCCTGCGCTCCTCTTCCAGCTCCTCACGGAGTTAGAACTCATAAAAACTGGGAACAGATCCTTCTTCCAGCCCTACGATGTAGACAATAGGAAATTCCAGTCCTTTTGATAGGTGTATCGTCATCAGAGAGACTTTATCACCTTCCTCATCATTCTCCTGTGTATCAGCTAGATATGCTATATTTTTCAGGAAATTAGACAAACTCGGATCGCCATCTTCCAGCTGCTGCTGTTCATCTATAAAAACCCCTGCATGGAGTTCATCAATTCTGAATATTTTCCACTCGTGAGATACCTTCATGTTTGGTCTTCTTTTCAAAGATTTTTATCAAGCCACTTTTTTGGCCACTTCCCATCGCTACTTGATAGACATTTTCTGTTTTCAGCATCACTTGGAAAGCCTTCATCATCTGCCAAAAATCATTTCAGCTAGTTAAAACCGAATTGTTTATCCCCAAATTCGGTGCATGAAAACGGCAGAGCATCCAGCACATTAGCAATAGACTGCCCTATCGAATCGGCATAAACAATGAGTTTATTCTGTGTCGTCTCTCCCTATCCCACGCATCGGATAATTGATACCTCTAAGCAAAGCTTCCGAATCATTTTCATTGACCAAAAGTCTGAGATACGCCAGCAAAATCCTTTATTTCTTTTCGTTGGTAAAAGACAGCCCGCCATACACTCGGTAAGGAATATTTTCTTCCTTCTCAGCGCATCTTCAAAGGCTCTGGTCTGGGAGTTTGTACGATACAGAATAGCAAAATCATTAAATCTGATTAAAAATTATGCTGTTCCCAGATATTTCCGCCACAAAGTTTGCCTCATCCGCATCAGATAGAGAGCGGTAGACTTTTATCTTTTTCTCCGACTTTCATTATCACTGAATACATTTTTCTCAAACTGATTTATATTTTTGGAAATCAAATCATTAGCTGCATTTACGATATTCTGCGTAGAGCGGTAATTCTGCTCCAGTGAAACGATTTTCGCATCGGGATAATCCTTCTTAAAAATTCAAAATATTCTGAATATTCGCCCCACGGAAAGAGTAGATAGACTGCGGCATCATCCCCTCACCACGCATATATTTCTCAAATTTAGATGCTAAAGCCTTCACTATCAGATACTCGAGAGTGGTTCGTATCCTGATACTCATCCACCAGAAATATACCGAAATCTATCCTGATATTTCGCTAAAACTTGGAAACCTTGTAAAGCAACTCATTGGTTCTCAATAACAAATCATCAAAATCCATCGCACCGTTCTTAAAACAGGTTTCTATATATTTTTGATAACGTGCCCCATTAGCTTCATATTAGCCTGTTCATCGGCTTCCATCAGCTCTGGATTATTATAATATGCTTTTACTGTAATCAGATTATTTTTATACTGGAGAAATTCTGCCCTGCACTCTTTTGGTTTGTACAGATCAGAATCTATTCATCTCTTTCAGGACTTTTTCAGCACATTGGAGAGAGTCTTGCTGTATCATAAATAGTAAAATTAGACGGAAAACCGAGATAATGAGCTTCACTCCTCAGAATCCGCGCGAAAACAGAGTGAAAAGTCCCCATCCAAAGGCTTTTCGCATCGCTGTTTCCTACCACCTTTGCGATACGCTCTTTCATCTCTCGGCAGCCTTATTCGTAAAAGGGCTGCGCCAGAAATATTAAAAGGATCTGCTCCATTGGTTATCAGATGTGCTATACGCATTGTAAGAACACGAGTTTTCCTGATCCTGCTCCAGCAAGCACCATCAGAGGCCCCTTGTAGAGTGGTCACAGCTTCATATTGAGCATTATTTAATCCTTTTAGGTAATCCATATTTTTGAACAAATTAAGCCCCTACAAATTTAAACTATTTTCTTTTTCTTTTTCTAATTATGGATTATGAAAGAAAACACTTTTCATTAAAAAATTTTTTGTTAATTTTGTAACATTTCGTGATTTTTATACTAATAGAGTAAAATTTAAATTTTTATGAGAAAAAGATTTCTATCAATCGCAATGGCAGCTTCTTTCACAATGTGTTTAATGCGCAGCAAATCAAGTTTGAAGAATATGATTTGCCAAACGGGTTATGTGATTTTTACACCAAGACAATTCTGCTCCTGTGGTGACCACTTCGGTAATGTACCATGTGGGCGCAAAGGATGAAGCCGCTGGGAGAACTGGTTTCGCGCACTTTTTGAGCACCTTTTATTTGAAGGAACTAAAAACATCAAAACGAGGCGAATGGTTCAAATTAGTATCTTCTAACGGAGGTTCTAACAACGCAAACACAAGTCCAGACCGTACCTACTACTATGAAACTTTCCTTCTAACAACGAACAACTCGGACTTTGGATGAAGCAGAAAGACTAAGACACCCTGTCATCAACCAGATTGGAGTAGATACTCAGAGAAGTAGTAAAGAAGAAAAAGACTAAGAATGGACAACCAGCCTTATGGTGGGCTTTTCAACGCTATCCTTACTACTTTGTTCACACCCTTATAAAAGGAACTGTTATCGGTTCTATGGAAGATTTAAATTCAGCAAAATTAGAAGAATTTAATGCTTTCTTTAAGAAATATTACATCTCCTAACAATGCTACTTTGGTAGTCGCTGGAGACATCAAACCAGAGCAGACTAAAAATGGATTAACGAATATTTCGGCAGCATCCCAAAAAGGAACACCTATTACTCGTAATTTCCCCTAAAGAAACTCCTATTACACAAGAGTTTGAGGAAACAATATATGATGCCAACATCCAGATTCCTGCTTATATCTTCGCTTACAGAACACCTGCCGCAAAGGAGAGAGATGCTCTACATCCTAAGCATGCTGGGAAGCTACCTAAGCAAAGGTAAATCTTCTGTTCTTTATAAAAACTAGTAGATAATGAGAAAAAGCGTTGGCTGTAGAGGGCGTTCAACCTTGGATTGGTGACCATAGTATCTTTTGCTTTCTTCGCTATTCCTATGGGAAATACTTCAAAAGATGTTTTGAAAAAGACATCGATGTTGAAATCAAAAACTTCAGACAGATTTAATCTCAGAGGAAGATTATCAAAAACTTCAAAACCAAGTAGAAAACGATTTCGTAAATGCTAACTCTTCTGTAGAAGGTATTGCTAACACACTAGCAGACAGTTATTTACTAAAAGGAAACACCAACTTGATTAACGAAGAAATCAACATCTATCGCTCTATTACGAGAGAAGATTTGAGAAATGCTGCTAAAAATACCTAAACAGCAACCAGAGCTATCATTAACTACTTACCTAAAATAATTGACCAATGAAGAACATTAAATATATCGCAGCCGCATTCCTATTTTTCTGGAAATGGTCTATGCACAAAAATATTGACATCAATGCAATGCCTAAACCAGGCCCTACACCTGCTATCAACATTGCAAAGCCCAGCACTTTTTAAACTTAAAACGGACTTACTGTACTGGTAGTAGAAAACAACAAACTCCAAGAGTAAATATCCGTCTTACTATAGACAGACCTCCTGTTTATGAAGGAAATATTGTAGGAGTTGGAGAAATCATGGCTGACCAGCTTGGTACAGGAACTACTAAACTAAGCAAAGGAGGAATTCAACAAAAAGATTGATTTCTTAGGAGCATATCTTAGTTTTTTCTTCAGAAGGAGCAGGAGCTAATACCCTTTCTAAATACTCTACACAGGTTATCAGTCTGATGGCGGATGCTGTTGTTAATCCAAAATTCTCTGCGGAAGAAGTGAAATAAATCCAAAAGAAAGAACCATCGAGGGATTAAAAACAAAAAGAAAAAGATGCTAGTGAAATTGCTAGTACGAGTTGATAATGCGCTTACTTATGGTAAAAACACTGCTCTTGGTGAATTTGTAACTGAAGAAAGCATCAATAAAATCCAGCTGAAAGATGTTCAGGATTTTTATAAAAATACTATGCACCAGACAATGCTTATTTGGTGATTGTAGGAGATGTAAAAACTTCCGAAATCAAAAATTAGTAGAAAAAGAATTCGGAAAATGGAAAAATCTGGAACTAAATTCGCTGCGATAGAACCTGCTAAAAATCTACCTGCTACGGAAATCAACATCGTAGATGTGCCTACAGCTGTGCAGTCCGTTATCCGTAGGAAATATCTCTACGCTCCAGATGAAAGACCCGCAATATTTCAGTGGAGTGATTGCCAACTATATACTTATGGCGGTGGTGAAGCTAGATTATTCATGAATCTTCGTGAGAAAAATGGCTATACTTATGGAGCTTATTCTCGCCTTTCTACTAGCAAATACAGCCCTAGTTTCACAGCTAATGCAAGTGTAGAAATGAAGTAACGGACAAAGCTGTAGTAGAATTCATGAACGAATTAAAAGGTATTTCTCAGATAAAACCTGAGGAATTAGCTAATGCAAAAGCGAAGCTAAAAGGAGAGTTCATCATGTCGTTAGAAAAACCTGAAACTATCGCTAGGTTTGCTCTTAATGAAAGACTTTATAGCCTTCCTGCTGATTTCTATGCTAATTATTTGAAATCCATAGACAGGGTAACTACTGCTGATGTTTCAGCTGCTGCAAAAGCCCTATATCCTGCCCTAACCAAAGTAGAATTTCTCGTGGCTGGAAAAGGCTCTGAAATTGCAGATGGTCTAGAGAAAGTTAGGCTATCCAGTGAAATACTTTTGACAAATTTGCGAATCCTGCTTCTAAACCAGAAACAAAAGAAAAATAGCTGAGGCGTTACCGCTGAATCCATCGGACAGAAATACATTGCTGCTATCGGAGGAAAAAGCAAATGTAGAAAAATCAATTCATTACAGATGAACGCTTCTGCCACTACACAAGGGAATGACCATAGAAACTGCAATTTTATAGCCGCAAAAGGAGGAAAAATCATCTGTAGAAAATGAAAATGATGGGACAGACTATGCAGAAAAATCGTTTTCGATGGTAAAGACAGCTACATGATGGCACAGGGACAAAACAACCACTGCCAACAGAACTGAAAAGAAAAAGCTTTCTGCAAACAAAAGAAATCTTTCCCAGAGCTGGATTTCAATGCTAAAAATACCGACATTAAGAGGCATTGAAAAACATGAACGGAGAAGAAGTTTATGCCATGAAAAAGGGAAATAAAACTTACTTCTACAGCGTAAAAATCTGGACTAAAAAACAGGCGAGTCTCAGAACGCAGAATATGCAAGGACAGGAAATCATCGTTCCTACTTACTACTCTGATTACAAAGAGGTTTTGCAGGAGTAAAATTACCTTTTCAAAAATCAGCCAAAAATATGGGCGGTATAGAAATGAACTTTGAGGTAAAATCCTACGAAATCAATAAAGCAACGGATAAAGATTTTTAAATAATCATTCACATCAATTAACAACCCAGCCTTCAAAAGAAGGCTGGTTTATTTTATGAACTAATAATGTACATTTTACAATTATTTATCATTAAATTTGGTAATGAACTTTGCATAGTTCAAAAAGCAATACTTTTTGCAAACTAATTAAATAAATATTTCAACATTATGAATCATTATGAAACTGTTTTCATTTTTAACTCCCGTTCTATCTGGATTCTCAGGTGGAGGAAGCAGTGAGAAAAATTTGAAGACCTTTTAAAGGAGCACAATTGCGAAATTGTAGCAAAAAGAAAACTGGGGACTTAGAAAATTAGCTTACCCTATCCAATTAAAGAAAAATGGATTCTACACTTTGATAGAGTTCAAAGGAGAAGGAGCAGTAGTAGCTGACCTAGAATTAGCTTTCAAGAGAGATGAAAGAGTAATCCGTTACCTTACTACTAAACTTGACAAACACGCGGTAGAATACGCTGTTACAAGAAGAGCTAAACTAAAATCTCAAAAGCTTAATTTATTAACCCTTTAAAAATTTATTCAAATGGCAATAGATGAAATGGCACAACAAGCCGCAGCAGGAGGAGAATCTGAAGTAAAATTCCTTACTCCGCTGGATATCAATACTAAATCTGATAAAAATACTGTAGATTTAGAAAATATGGAATCAAATATGTAGACTACAAGGATACTAACTTCCTTCTACAATTCGTAAATGAACAAGGTAAAAATTTTACCAAGAAGATACACAGGAACTTCTTTAAAATACCAAAGAAAAGTTTCTGCAGCTATTAAGAGAGCAAGACACCTTGCATTAATGCCTTATGTTGCTGATTTATTAAAAATAATTCTAACGCAAAAACGGACAACAACAAAATGGAAATCATTCTAAAAAAGATGTAGAGAATTTAGGACTTGAATTCGATACAGTATCAGTAAAACCAGGTTATGCTAGAAACTTCCTTATTCCACAAGGATTAGCAGTTTTGGCAACACCTAAAAACAGAGCAGAACTTGCTGCTACATTAGAAGCAAGAAAAGAAGAAGAAGCTAAACTAATCGCTGCTGCGAAGAGCATTGTAGAACAATTGACTACTGTTTCTATCGCTGCTAAAGTAGGTGCTGGAGATAGATTATTCGGTTCTATCAACAATATCAACCTAGCTGAAGCTCTTGCAAACGCTGGAGTAAATGTTGATAAAAATATATCAGAATCCCTGGTAACTCTATCAAGAGATTAGGTAAATTCTCTGCTAAAATCAGACTTCACAGAGATGTAGAGCATGAATACGAATTTGATGTAGTATCTGATGCTCCTGCAGCTCCTGCTAAAAAGAAGAAGCTAAATCTGAAGAAGCTTAGTTTCTAACTTTGATAAAATTAAAAACCTCTTTTTAGAAAGAGGTTTTTATTTTTAATATCCTTTATGAATGTATCTTATCAGTTTTATTCCTAAATCTGTCCAAACAATTTTAGAATTAGCATTTCTCTGAATATGCAAATCTGCCAAGTTGATTTCATCTAAAAATTAGCTCTATATTTGCTCCTTGGATGTAAGTTGAAAAGGCATCCCAGTTAAAATTATTTTTAGTGAGTTTCTTATAAACCAATTCTTCAGCTCCATAATTTTGAATCAGAGCTAGACGAAACATTTCCAAACAATAATTCATCCTTCTGTTTATCTCTATTCCACTCGGATATTGCACGCCCAATGGATAATTTCCCGCAGAACGACTGGCTTTTTCTTCGCCTGAAAAAGCATTTCACCCAAGTGATGAATAATTCCTCAAAAATCATCATCCAGCCTGCCTTTCTCGGCTATTTTTGAGCAACATTAAAATTCCCCTGCGACTGATAGGCTATTTCTCTTGCCTGCTCTTCGGAGATTTCATAACGGCTGAGCAGCGCATTTTGAATCTCTTCATCCTCTATTCTTGGAACTTCTATTATCTGACAACGGGACAAAATGGTCTGTAAAATATTTTCTATACTATTAGTCAATAGGAAGATTTTTTTGTTTTTTCTGAGTGGTTCTTCCAAAAATTTCAAAAATTTATTCGCTGCCGAAGGATTCATTTTATCTATGCCCCATACAATAAGGATTTTCGTTCCTCCTTCATAACTTTTTAGACTAAAAAAATCTTTCCCCCATTCCCTCCACCTCATCCACAGAAATAAGTAACTGTTTATTCGTATCCAAAACCTCTCCCCAATCATGAATAGATGCATAAGGATTGGCCAAAATCATCTCCCGCCATTCCTGAAAAAGTTTCTACTCAGCGAGTTATTATTTTTAGTAAAAACAGGAAAAAACTAAAGTGCAAATCAACATGGTTAAGCGTTTCCACCTTTGGAGCAGAATGTTCGTTCTCTCTTCTAAAAAGCTCCTGCACATAGGCTAAAACCAAAGGAAGCCCGCCATAGCCTTCCTCTCCTACAAATAACTGAGCGTGAGCTACTCTGTCTTTGTTGATGGAATCTTGAAGAATTTCTATCAGTTTTTGTCCTATTATTTGAGTCCAATTCTATAGCCCAAAGATAATGTTTTTGGAGGAATTTTTCTATTTTAACAGAAATAACATATTTTAACATTAAATAAATTTTTGATTTTTCATTATTAATTAAGATATTTGCAATATTTTTAAAAAATAAAGAATGAATAAAATTGTCGTTTCAATTTTTGTGGCAGCATTAGGTTCACATGCAGCAGCTCAGAATATCGAAACTCTCCTTATGCAGCTTACGGAATCGGAGATATCAAATATGATAACTCTGTGGAAACTCGGTCTATGGGTGGGATTTCTACTGCTCATGTTTGGGATTTTAACAATCAATTTAATTTTCAAAACCCTGCAGCAAACCAGAATTTGGAAATCACTTCCCTAAGATTTCATGGGACTAACGAAAAACCAATATTTTAAATCTGGATATAATGGGAATAAATATAGTAAACATTCCTCCTATCTTTCCAGGAATTTCCTTAGCTTTTCCTCTTTCTAAAAAGGTAAAATTAGGGATAGGATATCAGCCATATAGTTCAAAGATGCAGCATCACACAGAGTATATCTCTACCAGATGGAACTGCTGGTGTCCAAAATTTCCATAGTGAGGGCAGTATCAATCTCGTTCAGCTTGGAGTTGGGTATTCCATTACACCTAGTTTTTCAGTAGGTTTGTCCAACAATCTATACTTTGGGAAAATTTCTGATGTACAAGAAACAGCCTATGAAAAACACTACTTTTGGTAAGCAATATAGAAAATCAGATCTAGTGTTACAAGTTTTATCATTAGGTTCTGTTTATCAGAAAAACTTAAAAACAATAAAAAGCTGACTTTCAGGGGCTTCTTATACTTTTGGAAACACTTCTGATTTTAAATCAACTTATACAAACAGCACCTATTATCTAAATGGAACTACTAAGTCTAATGAGATGTTGTAGCACAAGAATCCAAAAACACAAAGCAATACTATTCCGCGAAATTATCCTCGGTGTAGGATTCGGGCACGATGCTAAATGGTTCGTTTCTGGGCAGTTTGATTACAAAAGTGGATACAGAGTCTCTACGCTATCTGTCTTACAGCTATGACAATGCATACAGAGTATCTGTAGGGGCTGGTATCTTCCTAATTACAATAATTTTAGAAATTATTTTTCAAGAGTTACCTCACCGTTATGGGGCTTTTTATGAAAAAGGACATCTGAATGTACAAGGCACCAATATCAGCCAATACGGACTTTCATTCGAGCATCTTTTCCTTTCCAAAAAGCAATATCAACAGGCTTAGCACCTTTGATTTAGGTATAGAATTAGGACAAAGAGGAACGGTTAAAATAATTTAATCAGAGAAAAATTTCTTGAATTTCACCATTGGTATAAACTTTGCCAACAAATGGTTTGAAAAACAATACTTTGACTAGTCTTTTATGAAATTTCAAATGAATAAATACATATAGTTGCTGTTTTTCCAGTAGCTATATTTTTGATTTTGCATTCTTGTGAGAAGACCTTACGGAGGTCAATAGGGACAAGAATAAAAATTTCCCTTCCAGAGTTATTTATAATTCAAACATTCTACAGAAAGATTCTGGTTTTGTCAAAATCAGATTCAAAGCGCCTATTTTAGAGGAATATGAGTTCATAGACACACCATATATAGAAGCAAAAAGGGATTTATCTTGAATTTTTATGACAAAAAATCCTGATATTCCTGAACTCTGAAAAAGCCAATTATGCCAAATTCATAGAGAATATTATGAAGCTAAAAGGCGGAGTGAAAGTGACCAATAACGAGGGACAGACTCTTCGTGATGAAATCATCTACTGGGACAAGAGAAAATAAACAGATGTACACCAAAGATTCAGTTTTATTTCTGATAAAGAAGGAATGTCTTTGTGGCAGCTGAACGGAATGGTTTAGCCAAAGATGATTTTACAGAATATACTTTCTACAACAACTCATGGAGAAATCAACCCAAAAATGCCCGACAAATGGGCTTTTCATAAACAAAATTAAAAATAAATCCTCTTCGTATGAAGAGGATTTATCTTATCTTGGTTTGAACTATTTTATTTAAACAAAACTGCTCCCACCGTCACAAAACTAGTCTGGTCTATCAAGATGGCACTTCCATTTTCGCGGATGCTTTGATAGCTGTCGTAGCTCAGCTGACGCAGAGGTTTTCAATAGAACTCTACTACCTCGTTTCAGCCCTGCATTGCTGGAGTCATCTCCTTTTCAAGGGTATTTACATCCAGTCGGTAGCGGATTTCCTTCACCATAGCGATTACTGTTTTGCTGTTATGCTGAAGTAGGTATTTAGTCGATAGTCAAAGGTTTTTCAGTCCATCAGCACACAAGTGCCTCAATGTCTTATCCAGTTTTCAGCAAATTATCTTTCCTTCGCTATCAAATCTCTCGGCTAATGTCTATATCATCCCATAAATGAAGCACGACACTCTGTGGAGCGAAACATTCCTGAACTTCCTATGACTTCTATAGCTTTATGGTAGTTTCTATGTTAGAGGGATGATATTTTTACCTTGTCATTCACTGCGAAACTCCACTTTCCACTGCTTTCCTGCATAGCCTCTGTAATCATGAGCTCATCCACTTGCGGACGAAGAACCAGCTGCACTGGGAACCTTCCATTTATATGATTTAGGAAGTCTGAAGCTCTACCGTTTCCAAAAGATTTAGCTAGCAGCAGATCCTTTATACCAAGGCATTTTCGGATTTATCTACCACATTGTCACCATCTTTTTGCGCTGATAGGAATAGATTTAGCATCCTTTAAAGCTAATGAATTGGCAACTTTTTCGTATTCTTTTACAATCTCATTGAACTTCTTCTGCAGATAATCCACCAAGTCCATTTTTTTACTTATCGCCACCACTACATGTGGAATGTTCAAGAGTGAAGCAATGATAGAGTGTCTTTTCGTCTGCTCTATCACGCCGTTTCTGGCATCCACCAAGATGATAATCAAATCTGCATTGGACGCTCCTGTCACCATGTTTCTCGTGTACTGGATATGTCCTGGCGCATCAGCGATGATGAATTTTCTCTTCGGTAGCAGAAATATTTATACGCCACATCTATAGTTTATTCCTGTCTCTCTTTCAGCACGAAGTCCATCAGTCAAAAGAGCTAAATCCACCCTCTCCATCCTCGCGATTTTTGGTGCTTCTTTCGGATGGCTTCAGCTGAGTCTATCTAGTATATTTTTGCTGTCGTAGAGAAGTCTTCCGATGAGGGTACTCTTTTCCATCATCTACACTTCCTGCCGTTAAAAATCTTAATATATCCATTTTTATTAAATCCAAAAAGTTAAAAATACCCGTTTTCTTTTCTGTCTCCATTGCTGCTTCTGATATTTTATCATCAATAGCGTTTCTCCTCTCTCGCTGGTACGAGTTGCTGCAATTTCATTGATGATATCATCTATGATATAGGCTTCAGACTCACCGCCGCAGTACAAGTCATATCTCCCACGGTACGATAGCGAACTTTCTTCTTCAAAATCACATCATTTTCATCAATTTGGATGTATGGAGAAACTGCGTATCAGCTGTCCTTGGTGGTCAATCACTTCTCTTTCGTGAGAGAGACAAACTGAAGGAAGTTCTATTTTTCTCGGCGAATGTAGTTCCAAACATCCAGCTCTGTCAGTTGCTGATAGGAAAACACGCACATTTTCTCCTTTGTGGATTTTTCCACAGGCATGCGCATAATTCTGGGCGCTGAGTGGGTCCCAGCCTCCGAAATCATCTCGAACAGAGAAAATTCTTTCCTTAGCTCTGGCTTTTCCCTCATCACGCGTGCGCGCGCGATACAAGCATCAAACTCAAATTCTTCTATCGTGTCCAAAAGCGTATAACTCTACAATGCATTCGGCTGGCAAACTTTCCTTTTGGCTCGGTAAGTCCTTTGCTTTTTATCGTATCTTCTACTTTTCTGACAATGAGTTTCTGCCCAATTTCTTTTACCAAATTATCACGAAATTCAAGTGCCTCAGGGAATTATGTCCCTGTATCAATATGCACCAGTGGAAACGGAAATTTGCACGGACGAAAAAGCCTTCAGCCAAATGTACCAAGACTATAGAGTCCTTCCACCACTGAACAGCAATGCAGGTTTTCTCAAACTGTCTGCCATCATGAAATATATGAATCGACTCAGATTCCAACTGGCCGAGATAATCTAAAAGTTCGTTCTTTATGATTACTCATAATATATTTTTAAAATTTAAACAATCAACAAATAAAATGCTTATTTCTTTCTTCATTTCCAGTCAGTCCGCACCTTTTTCTTTCTTCATCTCCCACCACCAGTCCTGCAGCGGATATCTTCGCCTCTTTTTATTGGGCGTGTCATCGGCTGGTCGCCATACTCTATATATCCTGCTCATGGAGCGATTGTGTGGGAATTTGGTGCTCTTTAAAAATGGTAAAAGCTCTCCCGTTTTCCAATGCAAGAGATGAAACTTGATGATTTTATTCCTTCATCCCATTCCCACCCACTCGGCATCTGCTGTCTGTGTGGAGACTGCTCCGCCTCTGATTCCTGTAATCCAGACATCACTATCCTCCCAAAGCTCTTTTCAGAGGCTCCACTTTTTATGTAATCATGCTCTTTTCTCAGCCTCTACAGATTTGTAAAATCCATTAACTCCATGCTTTCTCACATATTCTTCTATTCTATGATTATCAGCATAATAGGCTGGAATGAGCACATGTTGTTTTCATAACAGTGCCCAAGTATCGTTAGGTTCTGTAGAACGATTCGCCCTGTATCTATCGTGAAAATATCTATCGGAAGATTATTCTTATATATAATCTGTGATTATCTGGTCTTCCCATCCCAAAAACTCGTAGACTACTTTTTAGGAAATTTTTCAACCAACAAAGCCAAAGCCTCTTCTATGGGTAACTGTGGTAATATATTGATAATTTTTCTACCTTCATAAACATTTTATTTATCAGTGCAAAATTACTTTATAGATAAACGCCCCCAAGATAACATTATTAGTCTGACAAATTAAAATCAAACATATGATTTTTCCTTTTAAATCTGTGATGAGCATGGGATTGTCTTCTCTCATTTTATTGACAAGTTCCTCTACTCTGCTGGTTTTCGGATCTTCCCAAAAGCCAGTCCAATTCTCTTGAGTAATGCCCACCATCTGCAAAAGGCAACCTCACCATGAGGTGTTTCTATCGTGCAGCTGTGGGTCTGGTGCAAAGACCATCCCTCACCAATTTAGTATCGCATTTCCAAAACGAATGGTCCATTGGCTGGACTAAACGATAAGCTTCAAACCATGCTTTCAAAACATATGCGAGCCAAATTCTGCATCACATCTCATCGTGCCCAAATAGGGCTCATGTTTAGCTCCAATCCGAATCCTTTATCCGCTTCAGGAACGACACGAAAAGTGAAACTCAAAGCCACATCCACTAAATTCATTTTCAGCACTTTCAGGCGAGTAATACAAATCACTCATCCTATATGACACTATATGCCGATGAGAAAGCCTGCTCCTCATTATCATAAATACTAACATCAAGCGGTCTCCCTCCTGAGCATATATTTTATAATAGGTCCATAATGGCGAGGCTCCTGCTCCAGGATAAACCTTCAACAATAGCCCCATCATCCCAGCCTACCGAATCAGTTTCTCTCAAATTTTCGCTTTATATTCTTCTTCTGTGATCTCATTTTTAGTTTTAATGTAATTAGTATTTTTCGCTTCTTCCTCATCAATTTTAAATAGGTCAAAATATCTCGATTCCAAAATTTTCCTTCCTCTAATTGCTATAACAGAGCATTTTTGTTCATTGATATGCAGAGCAGTTATGAAACTTGCAGTTCTTTCCTCCCTCAAAAATCTCTGGATGCTGAATTTCTCTTTTTCTATATCCACCATCGCAAACTCACGCACGCCAGGTGTGTCAATAACACTTCCGCCAAAACTCCAAAATGCATCTGTGCAAAAAGTAGTCGTATGTTTTCCTTTGAGATGCGTCTCTGATATTTCACCTGTTTTCAAATCAGTGTCGGTTCCAGCGTATTCACCAGAGTAGATTTTCCACTTCCCGAGATGACAAAAACACCGAAACTTTATCTTTCAAAAAGGTTTTTCAAAGGTTTCTATATTTTCTCCTGAAACAGAAGAAATTTTTCAGGGTTTCATAGCCTATATTTTGATAAAGCTGCTGGAGGTCTTCCAAAAGTTCCAATTCTTCGGCACTAAGCGTATCTATTTTATTAAATAAAATCAAAGGCTGAATGTTATAAGCCCCACAGCACACCAAAAACGATCCAAAAAGCTGAGCGAAGTTTCAGGGAATTTTAGTGAAAAAGTAAAACACGCCGTGTCTATATTAGAGGCGATAATGTGTGCTTCCTTGGAAAGATTGACCGATTTTTCGGATGAGATAATTTCTTTCCTTGGTTCTATCTTTTGTAATCCACGCGACATCAGAACTTTCCAGCTCAAATTCCACAAAATCTCCCACCGCCAGCGGATTGGTAAGCCTTGTTTTAAGGAGTTTAAATTTTCCCCTGTATTCTCGCCTCGTAGATGGTGTTGTGTCGCAGTTTCCTGCACCTTGATAGCAGCTGCTGTTGATTTTATAATTAGTCCTTTTTCAAGAAAATATTTTTAGTAAGTAAAATCAAATTTCATCAAATCTCTCCAAATCCTTCAAAATTGGGTTAATTTCAGCAAATTTATCAAAAACTTTTTCGCTTTGTAACTACTTCCCTTTTCAGGCTGGTGTCTGCTTTGTAGAGATTTCTATTTTGAAATTATTTACTTTGTGTTTAAAGTGATTGAAAATCCGCCTTGAACTCTCTCAAATTCATGCTTTGCGCTGTCCGAAGAATACAAAACTTCTATCTGGTTTTCATCCGCTTTACGAAGCTGGAAGGAGCTTATCGCATTATACGCCACTATATCACTCACCGAGAGGTCTTTTAGAAAATTGCGCCATTCTGTTTGCAGGTCAGTTTCCGTGAAATGATGGTCAGGAAGGTTTTCTTCCGTTTCGGAGATTTAGTTCGTCGTCTTTCTCCCTTCTTTTCCATAAGGGTAATGGAAAATTCAGAAGATCTTTATATTTCTGCCTATTGGCTGGGCAGCTTTTTTTACTTCTAATTTTGTGATTTCCTCTGTTGTAAGAGTTTTCGGCGCTGGCGCTTCAGATTTTTTAAGAGCAGGTTCTCGTCGTTTTTCTACATCACGAAACGGCGGAACCAGTATTAAGAACTCTCATCCCATATCCACAGCGGTAAGGCTGGCAAGCTGCATAAGGGGCAATCTCCACCGTAAGGCGTGGATGGAATTTTTATAGGGCATATCTGCATGATCGCAGTATCTCTATCGCATTGATGAGCTGTTGCGCTGTCCATGGCTCTGTTCAGCATACTTTGCTCTGGTCTCGCCACTCTATTAAAGCCAGCGTGGGAAAGGATTCTGCGCCAGCATCAGATCTCTGAAATGACTGCCGAGCCCAGCGATAAAGATATGCAGTCAAAACCTAACTTTTAACATTCATCATCGAAATTTCGCCAAAATAGCAGGACTATCGTTTCTCTTTCGCGCAGCCACTTGCAAATATATTGGTCATAATCCAATATATTGAGAATTCTCGGCAGCGTTTAGGGTAAGGTATTCTTCCGCGAAAAGGAGTCAGCCTGTCAAAAATGAGACAATGCATCGCGCAGAGCACCACCTGCTCTTTTGGGTACAAGGAGAAACAGGGCATCATCTTCGTAAGCTGTCTCTTTTCGCTATTTCTTTAAAATGATTTTCGGCTATTCTTCATCGTAATTCTCTTGAAATCACAGATGTGGCAGCGAGCAAAGAATCGTTGGATAATCTTATGTCCGTAGTCGCTAAAATGAGCGTAGCGCGGGTGGTTCTTCTGGTGTTTTCAGAAAAGCGTTGAGAAAGCCGCCTGAGAGAGCATATGCACCTCATCTATGATGTACACCTTATACTGGCCCTGGCACTGCGTAGGCGCAAAACGCGCTTTGGTTCGTCGTCAAATTGCCGAATATCATCCACCGAGTTGTGGAGACGCGGCATCTAATTCGTAAATATTAAACGCGAAACCTTCTTCATCAGTTGCTCCCTGATTTTTCGTTGATTTTTCTCGCTAAAATCCTTGCGCAGAGTGGTTTTTCCCACCACGAGGCACAGAAAAAGCGCTGCCTATGCAAGCTGATTATTCTCTACTGGTACATGCTCCAGTGCATCCGTGTGTGAGACTGCCCCACAGCGGAGTCAAACTCCTGCGGACGAGATATTTTCTCGCTGTACAATGGAAATTTTCCATTTGACAAAAGTACTATTATATTTAGACAATTATATTTACACTTGCCTCATACTAGTATCTCGTGGTAAAATACCCATACTTGTCGTAATATCTCATCACTCCTATGGTTTTAAAGAGAATCATTCTTACATTTTTCTTTATAAAAATATGCAATTCCCTTTCTTCTTGGTGTCAAAATCTCAAAAATGTAGCTTGTGGGTCCTCCATCATGCCCCTCATGGGTCCAAGAAATATTCTGTATCCCATGAGATATTCATAAATTTCTGTATGTTCTATTTTTGGCTTATTAGATATTTTTAGTTCTTCTCAGCAAAGAATCATTTTTGGGGTATATTTTTGACCAAAACCAAATTCATTGTTTCAGATTGATATCTATCTCTTTCTCTTTACATGAAAAAGAGAAAATCCTATTAGAAAAACAAGATAAAAATCACCAAATTTGGCTCTTGAATTGGTACTTTCTTGTCCATAAGAAAGTGATTTTCTCTCTCAACTCCACTAACCCAAAAGCTTTATAATTAGGGATTTACGAAGTTTTCAGTTGTTTTCTATGAGTTTTTCATAAGTTGAAAAAGTCCACCACTTTTCTATTCCCAAGGGTTTCGAAAAGCTGCCATTTTTCCACAACGGATTTCCGTAGTTTTCATTTATTTTTCCTGAAAAACCTTGGATTTAGAACCACTCCATAAGCCAAAAAGCCTAATTCCTTCTCTGAAAGTTCCTCTCCTATCAAAAGACACCTGTAATGCAGACAACAGCGCCATGAAAACAGAGCTGTATAGAGGTTTCCTATCTCAGAGCTTGCTCTTCTGACGGCTTCTATGTTTTATAAAATCCAAATATTTTTCAGACTTGGCAAGGGCTTTTTCTCTTCGTCGGTCGTGTAGGCGGGTTGTTTTCATACTGTACAACTCTGTGAAAACTCTTTTCCATGGAATGCATACGGCAGGTGAAAATCAGATAATGCCAGTTTTTCATAGGGTTTTACCAAAAGAATTTTTGATCTTGTAGTGCTCATACGCTTCCCAATTTATTTTGGTAGCATTGATTAGAATACCGCTCATCAAAAACTGGTTTATCAGAAAATTTCCATTTTGTCAGGTGCTGTTTCTAAGTGCATTTTTAGAGGTCAGATTTAGCAATTTTCTCTCCTTGTTTTGAAGAAATCAGAAAACGTCTCCGTGGCCACTCCCCCACTTTTCTTCTATTTGCAGCAATTTGTTTCGCTGAAATCAATAAAGCCACTGCGCCAGCGCCCCTGCGTATATTCGCCTGTTGATTGTCAGTTCATATTTTGCATAGTCGGAAGGGATTACGACTGCTTTTTATCGGGATTAACTTTTCACAAAACTAAACAGTCTCGAATGCATCCACCCGCCAATACAGGCAAAAGTCATATCTACCACATCACACCTGCAAAACATCTCTCGCCCAGCACCTGCTCCACTATTTGCACCGCATAGTAGCGTAGAGCTTTGCGGCATCCAGCGCTTTCCGTTCCCAAATAAATCTTTTGCAATATCTTTGCTGGATATTATAGTCTTTTATGAGCTTCAGAAGAGCCTCCGCTGCGTGAAAAGCTGCTGCATCTTCGTGACATCAGGAAGAGCCATCTTGTGAAGCCCAAGACCTTTTTCTAACTTAGCCGAATCTATTTCTATTTTCAGCTAACTCATTGATATTCAAATAGAGCGACGGCACATAAAACTTGCTCGCCTCAATTCCATATTTTCATACTTGATTTTCTGGTTTTATCTTATTTAATTATTCTCTCCAGCACTCCATTCTATCATCATCAGACTTCTATGGTGGTCTGCTGCGAACTCCTCCTTCTTCTTCTGTTTGCAATACATTGTTAATAGTAACGCCCTTTGTGTCCCAACAATTTAGACATTCCATAGATAGCCGAAGTTTCCATTTCAAAGTTAGTAACCCTAAATCATTACAGCACTCCTAAAAACTGGTCATCCACAGCTCCTCAGTCTCAGTTGTCTTTCTGTGGCGCATAAAACTTGGGAAAAGTTGCTGTTTTCCCACATATTTCGCATCTTTTGAAATATTCATACTGACTCTCTGCCCATTCCGAGAAATAAAGCATCGTTTTATCTTTTCGTTAGAATTTCGCAAGAAATTTTTGTTACAATCATTCTCAAACTGATAATCTTTTGTAAAAATGAAGAAGTCCCATCCAGACCTACCACATCTCCGTGTAACCAGCATGTTATCCACCCTCTACATCAGGATTTACGCTTCCACAAGTTCCCATACGGAAACAACTGCAAAGACTTGTGTTCGGATTTAAATTCTTTGTTTTTCAAATCAATATTCACCAAAGCATCCAGCTCATTCATCACGATATCAATAGTTTTCCGTACCGATACCGTAGACATCACCGTGATTCGCTCTCCTCGAGCGTTCCTGTATGTGTATAAAATTCTCTTTATTTTTCTTAATTTCTACTTTATCAAAGTATTGTGAAACCTTTCGGAACACGGTCTGGGTCACCCACCGAAAAGAATTTTTCTGCGATATCTTCATTGAAGATTCAGGTGATATACACTCATCTGATTTTTAAAACCAATTCTGAGGCTGCTAATTTATTTACCATAATAATTTTTCTATTTAATTTTTAAATTTAAACTTCCCAAAGGTAAGGAATTTTATTGATTTCCTACTCGATAATGTTCTATTTCTGAGGCTCTACCTCCTACTCTCTTGGTTTTGTAGCCCATATCAGAGAGAATTTTCATGATTTTATCGTGTATGTCTCCTTGGATGATAATCACACCATCTTTCTCCGAACCACCCGATTCTCAGAGTGGTTTTTATTTTCTTGAAATATTTTTCAGTTCTTCCTCACTACTCAAAACCCCTATCAGAGTGACAGGCTTTCCGTTTCTCCTTTCTCTTTTCGTATTTGCAGATAAAGCGGGTCTCGCTGCTCGTGCTGTCTCTTTCTGGCATCTGGAAATCCTGTCTCTACATGGTCTGGAAAAAGATTTTTCAGCTGGTCTCGTAAATCCATAATCAAATGATTATTTAACAAAACTCTCATCAGAGTGAGAGTATTTTTGTTAATCTGTTATCGAAGATACTAAAAATTGTATTCCTTGAGCAGTTGATTTTTACAACGTTTCCATTTTTATCAGCTCAACTTTCAATGTTGAACTCTGATCACTCCTGTAGCCGTTACAGAAGCAGCAAATTACTTCCTTTATAGTTGGACTTGTATATACACTTCCATTTTGAGGTGCTAGTACATGAGTTGCTCCCATCTATCCCAACTACTACAGACTCAATTTGAACACCAGTAGAACCTGTAATTTTTACTGAATAATCTCTGACAGTATTTCGCTATATAAGGAGGAAATACATCATCAGAACCTCCATCTCTACTACATCGAAACTGACACAGAAAACAATACTGCTAAAGAAAAATACACTTAGTCCCTAATTTTAAATACTTTCATAATATTATAATTTTTATTTTATTACTTATCGTTTGTTTTATCCTCTTTTTTCTCTGGTTTTGGAGGTTTTGGTAAAAGAACTTTTTCTAGAAAGTCTCATTTTCTTTTCTGTCATCATAGCCCATGAATTTCTACCTCTACTTCATCACCTTCTTTATATGGTACTTTTTCAGTTCTTTCCCATGCTATTTCAGAGATATGAAGAAGACCTTCTGTTCCCTTTAGCTAACTGGATAAATGCTCCGAACTCCATTACTTTAACGACTTTTACCTTTATAAACTTCGCCAATCACAGGGCACGAAAGTAATCTCGTTAATCTGAGCTATCGCTGCATTTATTTTTCTCTATCCGTTCCAGAAATCTCTATATGTCCTATTTCTCCTTTTTCCTCTATCGTGATTACAGTATCTGTATCTTTCTGCATTTGCTGGATAATCTTACCACCAGGCCCGATTACCGCACCGATGAAATCTTTCTGGGATTTCCATCATCACAAGTTTTGAGCGTGTGGTTTCACATCTGCATTTGGCTTATCTATAGTTTCTAGCATTTTCGCCCAAAATGTGCATTCTACCATCTCTGCCTGCATTAGGGCTTTTTCCATAATATCCATGGTAAGTCCTTGGATTTTGATATCCATCTGGCAAGCCGTGATTCCCTCAGCTGTTCCTAGTTACCTTAAAGTCCATATCTCCAAGGTGGTCTTCATCTCCTAAAATATCAGAAAGCACTGTCCATTTTCCAGATTTTTTATCCGTAATTAATCCCATTGCAATTCCTGAAACAGGTTTTTTCATCTGAATACCAGCATCCATAAAAGCCATTGTTCCAGCGCAAACCGTTGCCATAGAAGAAGAACCATTAGATTCCAAAATATCCGAAACCACTCTGATAGTATATGGAGTTTCCTCTGAATCATGACTTTTAAAAGCTCTCTGAGCCAAGTTCCATGTCCAATCTCTCTTCTGAGGTTCCTCTCAATGGTCTCGCTTCCCCTGTAGAGAACGGAGGGAAATTATAGTGAAGGAAGAATCTCTCATCATGCTGAGAAATTACAGAATCTATTCTGTTCGCATCCACTAGAGAACCAAGCGTTACCGTAGTCAAAGACTGAGTTTCCCTCTGTAAAGATAGAAGAACCGTGAGCCGCTGAAGGTAATCCACCTCACACCAGATAGGTCTTTATCTGCTGATTATTTCTACCATCAAGACGGATATTTCATTTAAAATCAACTGACGAACCGCCTCTTTCTGCACATCATGGAAGTAGATTTTTGCTAAAACCTCTTTTTCTTCCAATTCTTCTTCTGTATATTTTTCTAAAAGAACTCATCTACCACGCACTGAATTTATCACTTCTCTCGTGCTTTGCAGATGGGTCTTTTTCGCTATATCGTAATATCTTTGGTAAGCATAATCCCAGATTTCCTTTCTCAGCTCTTCATCATGAGTCTCGTGGCAGTATTCTCTTTTCGTTTGAGCTTTTTCTATTCTTGCTGCCAATCTCTCCTGAGCTTCTATCTGATTTTAATTTCTTCATGAGCGAAAGAAATAGCTTCTATCATCTTCCTGCTCAGTGATTTCGTCCATTTCCCTTCTACCATTACTGATTGAGTCTTTAGAAGCTCCCACCATAATGTCTAGTTCCACTCCACTTTGTAGAGTTTCCCAGCTTGGGATTAATGCTCAGAACACCATCTTTTTAATCACTCTAACCTCTGAGAAAAGGTCCCATTAAAAGGTATATCTGTAATCGCTACCGCTGCTGAAGCTGCTAGCTCCAGCCAAAGAATCTGGCATCACTTTTTCCATCGTAAGAAATCATGATATCATTACCTGCACTTCCGCATGGAAATCTTCTGGGAAAAGTGACGCATTACTCTGTCCACTAGTCTCATTGTCAATACTTCATCATCAGAAGGCTTAGACTCTCTTCTGAAAAGTTCCCTGGAACACGCCCTGTCTGCGGAGAATTTTCTCTATAATCTACTGTCAAAGGCAGGAAATCCACCCTGGGTTTCGCATCTTTGTGGCTACCACAGTTGCTAAAAGCATAGTTCCGCCCATTTTACCACTACTGCACCATCAGCTTGTTTTGCTAATTTACCAGTTTCTATGGTAACTTCTACCGTCTTTCAGCACGATAGTTTCTGTAATTGCTTGAGGTTTATTACTCATAAAATTTAATTTTTACTCCGAAATTTCTACTTTTCGGACACCTGCAGCCACTTCTTTCGGCAGGCATATTGTTAATACTCTATTAATTTTCGTAGCAAAGGTAAGTTTTTGAGGGAAATAACATTTACCATTTTATTGAATAAAAAGCAAACCCAAAAATACTGAGTCGCTATGTTATCTGAATTATTATTTTCTGATTCCCAAGCTCTGCAATGATAGCTCCATATCTGTTGATATCTTTCTTTTAAGATAATCCAGAAGTCTTTTCTCTTACCTACCAATTTTTACTAGTGATCTCTCAGTAGCATAATCTTTGTGGTTAGATTTTAAGTGTTGAGATAAATGATTAATTCTAAATGTGAAAAGAGCGATTTGCCCTTCAGCACTTCCTGTGTCCTGCAGATTTTCCATGCTTGTGAAAAGTTCTGCTTTTTACTTTTTGTTAGATACATTCAATCATTATTTAAATGATTATTATGTATGAGGGCTGCAAATGTAAAATTATTTTTAGAATAAAATTTTTATGCTAATTTTTGTAAATAAATAAAGTATCTTTGTGCGGAATATGAATCGGAAAAATTTATACTATTGAGGCACGCTAGCTGGACTTGTTTTGACTGGCTGTTCTAGTTTCGGGAGTAAATTATTAGGTTACTAAACCTGACTATAAGTAGGTAAAAATAAAGAAAAATAATCTACTTCCAGCCCGCGGTTTTCCTGAAAATAGAAGAAATAAAACATCCAACAAAACCAAGCGTTTTTTAGCGCTGTAATCTGACCAAATGAGTCTTTATAGCGGCAACATAAAACCGTTCAAATGGATAGCTCTATGGATCTACGACAATGTTGATACTGAGTACATTGAAGTTGGAAAAGAATAATAATGCCGAAGCTGATTATCGTCCCAAAAGTCAAATACTTTCAAAGTAGGTATCGGTAAATATGTGTTTTCTAATCAAGTATTGGTAAGCTCTAAAACTCTATGACAGTGATGGAAATCTGATAATGGAGAACCAATACGATACCTACAAAGGCAACTGCCAGACTCATAGGAAAAGCCGAAAACTCTATAAAAAGTAGTGAACAAAAAGAGTGCTATCAAAGATTTGATAAAAATCTACGAAAAACTCAAAAATGTTTTAAACAAAAACTGCACTTACGAGCATAGAAATAACCCTACAAAAAAATCCAGATTTTTCAGTAAAATAGACACTGCAAAAGTAGTTTTTCTTGCTTTGATTTCTTAATAAAAATAAAACAAAAACAAGGAAAACAATTGTAGCTGCAAAAATAATACGAATGCAGACCCAAATCCCTGATTTGTCAATATAAACAATGCAAGAAAACCTGCCGATAAAAAGTAGCACCTGCACAAGTTTAGATGTTTTCCAACGCCATAAACCATCGGAAAAGTCTGATATCCAAGAGCTTTCATCCGCTTTGCCCGACTGAGCAAATCCTTTATAACATCCATACTCAGCAGGAACAAGAACAAAAACGCTGACAAAGAGAAAAATCCCTATCGTAAAGTACTGATAATAGCAATATCCCCAAAAAAGGATAAACAGAGAGCAGTACATAGGTGAAATTATTCACCAGCAAAATCTTGCTCAGCTTATGGCTGTAAAACCAAATAAAAACTGATAAACAATAAAATACAAAAATATTCGCAAGAGAGATACAGCAGAAATTTCCCAGCGATAAAACATTCAAAAATAAGATAAAAATAAAGCGAAATATTTTTCTTCAGAAAAGCCTGCAACCTAGCACGAAAGGGTTTGATGATTTTATCCTTTTTCCTCGTCATAAAACTGATTTATCAGCCCACCAGCCACTGATGCTCATCAGGGAACAAAAAGATAACTCCATGAATTTTAACATCTGTAAAATCAACAGTTTTAATGATAAAAAGTGAAAACATGAGCGAAAAAAGTACCAGCCTGAAAAATCCTCACTCCCCAAAAGCAGACTGACAAACCGCATCGCCCTATGAAGAAAAAGGTTTTTCATTCAGAAATTGTTTAAAAATCTGTAAATCACCTCTTTATGAAAACCTTTCAGCATTTTTCAGCTTTTTCGATAATCCTTAGTAAAAGCTCTAAAATATAGCCTCCCACCCCACTACCACAGAGTTTAAGATAGTAAGCATTGGTATCCAGACCCTTTTTCCATGCATTGAAAACACTATCTGGAATCATCGGTCGGAAATGCTCATACGCCCACTTAGAAAGGGCTTTCATATTCTTAAAAATGGTGTCATTTCCTTGTTCAAAAAGGACTGAATGGAGGCATTATTATACTTGATAAACTCCTCTTTCAGGTTTTTCTAAATCCTTCGTTTTTAATTTTTTCAAAAGAAAATCTGAACCCATAGGCTCTGTTTGCTCCCACTACGCCAGAATCGATAAGGAAAATCGCACCTTTTTCCTTCGTTTCTTTTGGAATTTCCACTCTGCCCACATTTTTCCTTGTTTTCTATCAAAATAGGCAGGTTCATGTAGCAGATTAACGGATCTATCTGAACTTTTGCCATGGAAGAAAACTTTCCAGCTCTCCGAAAAACTTTTTCAGTTCCTTCAATTCGTTTTTCCCGATTTTCTTTCGGGTTTATGCTGAACTACGGAATATCGGTCAAAAATAGCCGCTACCAAAGCTCCCAGAGCTCCCCACGCCCGTATCCTGCGGAATATTAGAATCAAAAACAACCTGTTTTCAATATCTTTCTTTTAGCTGATAAATCTAATCTGAACTGTTCTGGAAGTTCTAATTTTGCTAAATATTCCCAATATTTTTCAGAGATTCATTGGATTTTTCAAACTCTAATTCTAGAGCAGAAAACTTGGAAAACAGCCTTTATAAAAAGCTGCATGGCTAGGGTCAATCCCTGAGAATTCTCGATAATCCCATACTCCCCAAAAAGGAGAATTTTAGCATAAAAAGAGGATCTCGGCATTGTTATTTTGTATTTTTATAAAATTGATTTAACTAATATATTAGCGACCACAGAATAACCAGCACTCCCACGCCCATAAACATAGCTTTGTAGGAGTTTTCCTGCCAGTCTTGCTGCCAAAGGCGCCGCCAGCATTCACTCAAGAACCAGCCCCCAAAAATAACCTGCCAATGGCTCAAACCCTAAAAAGCAAAAATGTAAGCGCACTAGCAAATGTAATAAAAACTCTGATAAACTGACCGTTCCAATCACAAATCTCGGCGTTTTTCCTTTTCGAAATCAGTGTCAGTCGTCACCAAGGCCCCCAGCCTCCACCTGCAAAAAGAGTCCAAAACCACCAAAAAACGCCAGCCAGCCCACATTTTTCGAGTTTTTGGGCTTTCTTTTTTCTTTCCAAAAACTCTTACCAAAATTCTTACCCCCAACAAAAAGGTATAAATCGCAAGTATCGGGTCTTGATGATATGGGTGTATTCCATACTAAACATGGACAATAAAACCGCACCTGAAACTGCTCCTATCACACCAGGGATAATTAGGAATTTCAGGAGTTTTTGATTCACATTCCCGAATTTATAATGACTCAGCCCCAGATGCCCCACTGGAAAAACATCTCTGCCGTATGGATACTACCACTAATGGCGGGAAGCGGAATGCCCGCACTGAGCAAGGCCGCTGTAGAAGTAAGTCCATAGCCCATCCCCAGAAGCTCCATCTATAAGCTGAGCCACAAAACCTATGAGTATCATCCAACAAAAACAGCTCGTCTATTTCTCCTACCAGCCATTTTATTCCTGTTGAAAATTCATCATAAGAAATAAATAGATTTAAAAATATTCCCCGAGTATCAGAATAAAAGAAAGCAACAATACTTGCAAATGCAATCTTCTTCCAAACGACTTTCTGTATAGTTCTGAATATCAGCAGACTGAACATCATCTGCTTGAATATAAAAATCATTAAACTCTGGATAAAGAGGCGCATTTGTGAGGATTCCTCTATCTTTAGCTTCTTTTTTACGATTTGTTTGGTCTGTAAAGCATCTTTTCAGCGTTATGAAAACCAATTCCTGATTTTTCTAAATCCGATTTTTCGAAAGTTTTCGAGCGATAGACAGATTAGCACAGACCTCTCTGAGTTCCTCTATCCTATCGTCTATCTGATCCCTCAACCACTAAAAATTTCAGAATCTGGGAGCGCTTTTCAAGGATGTAAAGCACCTGCTCAAACGCCAATTCCCCACCGCCAACGATGAGGATTTTCTGTTCACCATGTTTAGAAAAACAGGTAAATGCTGCGCTATATATTTACTTCCTTCCTGAGAATTCATCCATTATAATCCTTCAATCTTATCAGTAAGGTTGTCTATAAAATTTTGTAACGGCTTCTCTACCATCATTTTTAATAAATGGATTGAACTGCCCTTCGAATAATATTTGGACTTCGGATTTATTTTCAGAAACCGCATCCATCTGCCCTTGATTAGAGCAAAAATCCAGGAAGGATCTCTGATGTAAGCACCACCTTCTTATCCTCCACCATTTCTGAGATTTTTCAGTGCGATTTCGGGCATTCCTTTTAGACTCGAATTTAAAAGTCATTTTCTGTCGTTTCAAAAAGAAACTAAGCTCTCTGGCATCAAATGTTTGTAGTCTTCAGGTTTTCAGCATTTCAAATAAATCTTTTGTGGATTTATTTACCATCACTTTTCTTCCTTCTAATTTCATTTTTATATTTTTTTGCAATATTAACCCTAAAAGATTTCAGCAAATGTATAAAGTTTTTATCAATGATTATCCATCAATAATCTTCCCAATGATGATGATATCGCTTACGAGGATTTTTACAACCATAGAAATGGCTTTGGATATCTTGGAAAACTCATCGTGTAAATCTGTAAACCTCTACGGAGAAGACCCTGATAAAATCTGGGATGATTTCCATGATTCTTTCACCAATATAGAAGCAGCGGGCGGCATCGTGAAAAACGATGAAAAACAAAGTCCTCTTTCATATCATAGACTAGGAAAATGGGATTTACCAAAAGGAAAAATTAGAGCCTAACGAATGCCCTTGAACACATGCGGCTGTAAGGGGAGTGAAGAAGAAACAGGAAGAGAAAATCTGAAACTCCAGAACTTTCGTCAGGAGCTACTTATCACACTTATCAGGAAAGAGGAAAATAATGCTCAGATTCTAAAAACCACTTTTTGGTATCTGATGAAAAGCACTGACAGCAAAAGAACTTATCCCACAAACCGAAGAAGGCATCATGAAAGCAGAATGGAAATCCAAAGGACGAAATCCTCTCTGAGGTTCTTCCAAATACTTTTAGAAATATTGAATTGATTTTTAAAAAGAAGCAAAAATCATTTGAAACAAAAACTCTCAAAATTGAGAGTTTTTATATTAAAAGACCGTTTAATTCGGCATCTCATTCTATCCAAAATATATCCGAAATCCTCTTCTCTTTCCACGAAATCCAAATCATTCACATCGATAATCAGGAGTTTTTCCCTTCTTTGTAGCTGTTGATCCACGCCTCGTATTTATTATTGAGCCTCAGTGAGATAGTCTATGCTTATTCCTGACTCGTATTCTCTTCCTCGTTTTGCGATTTGTTTGGTCAGGGTAGAAATATCGGCTTTTAGATAAATCAACAAATCTGGTGCTAGAAACGAAGCTCTTCATCACTCATGAAGATGAATAATTTTGATAATCCCTATCTGAAAAGAAGATTCATCTCGTTAAGATTTTTCCGCGAAAAATATAGGGCATCTTTCATAAATCGTTCTATCCTGAATGATATTTTTTTCCGCTCTCTCTAATCTCTTTGACCTGTCTAAATCTACTTCCCAAAAAGTAAATCTGCAGAGCGAAAGACCATTTTGACATATCTTGATAGAAAATCATCCAAATAGGGATTATGATCACATCTTCGAACTGGGCGCTCCAGCCGTAATGTTTAGCAAGCATGGTCGTAAAGTGTAGTCTTTCCTGCTCCTATATTTCCTGTAACTCTATATGCATATTTTCTTTCTTAAAAATAAATTTTATAATAAACACTAAACCACATTCTGCTATTTTTACTTTTTATTTCGTAAATCTTATCCCAGTTTTTCCTGTAATCAGCATATTATCTCCCTTAAACGCTATTCCATTCAGCACATCATCAGCATCAGTAGAGTGTTTTTATTGATTTCAGTCAAATCTATTTTTGCCTACTACTTCTCCATTTTCTGGGCTTATTTTTAGGATGTATGGTCGCTGCCAGATGTTTGCATAGATAAATCCATCGTGATATTCCAACTCATTGATTTTTCTATAAACCTCTGATGGTCCTAGCTACGGAAATAGTTTTTACTATTTTCTGAAGGTTGTCTGGAGAGATGAAATAGATATTCTTTTGTCCCATCAGAAAAGAATGAGATTTTTTTACCATCATAGGTTAGCCTCAGCCCTCAGTCAGTCTGCTAGGGTAGTTAAATTCTGATAGTTTTTTAAGGGTATTTTTATCATAACAAAGCCCTTTCTATGCTGCCAAGTAAGCTGATATATTTTATCCCCACTATGGTGCTCCCCTCTCCAAAATACTCATCATCCAGCTTTGGTTTCTGCTGTATTGGTCGTAGAACCCAGTGTATATTTTTATCACCTTGGACTCCTGTCTGCCCATTACTTCTATAAATGGTATTTCCTCCAACTGGAAAGCCCTGAACGAAGTTTTTCTGCATGTGTGGGTATTCTGCTACCACCTCATAAGTCAGCTCTTTTTCAGGAGTTTTTTGAAAGCACATTGATAACCGCATCTATGGATAGATTTTCCCTGATTTAGTTCTCACATTGATAGTCACAGCATTGTCCCCTCAATGTAAAAACGCTGGGTCTATCTTCAAAATCGCTGTTTTCCTTGTCTCCCAAAACTGATGCTTTATACTCTCCGCATTATCAGTAACTTCCTTTGGGAAAGTAATCATATCTCCAAAATGGTATCCTTTGGTCTCCATAGCCAGATTATACTCATTCATGCTATCTAAAAATCATCTTTATCTTTGCTACAAGATGCCACTAATACCAACACAAAACGCCCTTAAAAATACTTTTTCATCATTTGAAAAAGTTTATCTAAAAATCGCCCAAATTTAAGGATTTTTGAGTTTAGAAAAAATTTAATTTACATTTCCACTAATCTACTTATTCACAATCTCTTATCCAATCCACTTTCAGAAAACTAAAAATCCCTCTTTTGGAGGGATTTCTTTTATTTATTCAGCACCTTTTCAGGCGGTTATAGATTTCGTATGCTGCCCAGTCACCTCGCCCAAATCTCTTCGGAAACGGTCTTTGTCCAGCTTTTTCATGGTGTCTTTATCCCAAAGGCGGCAGGTGTCTGGTGAGATTTCGTCCGCCAAGATGATGTCTCCATTTGGTGTTTTACCGAGTTCTATTTTGAAAATCAACCAAAATAATGTTCATTTTTATCAAATAAATCGATCAGTATTTCATTAATTCTGGCTGTCAGTGCATACATTTCTGTCAAGTTCCTCTCTCGTCGCCGCGCCCAAAAATATCGCATGATAGTCGTTTATCAGCGGGTCTCCCAGCGCATCATCTTTATAGCAGATGTCAAAAATGGTAATCGGTGATTTTGTGCCCTTCTTCCACGCCCAAACGCTGAGCCATACTTCCCGCCACATAGTTTCTCACAATCACTTCCAAAGGAATGATACTCACCTTTTAACCAGCTGTTCGCGGTCATCTATCTGCTTTGATGAAATGAGTAGGAATTCCCTTTTCGTTCAAATATTCAAAAGATAAGCGTAGTGATGGCGTTATTCATCTGACCTTTCTTTGTCCACTTGTCCTTTTTTTGGGCATTGAACGCCGTAGCATCATCTTTAAATCTCACAACCACCTCATCAGGCTTTTTCTGTGGCGAATATTTGTTTTAGCTTTTTCCTTCGTAGAGCATTTCTTTTTAAGTCCATATTTATTAATTTTGAGTTGCTAAGTTAATTTTTTATTTCCCTTAATTCCAAACGATGAAAACCGAAAAGCCCTTTTCAAACAACATCTGTCTAAAAAGGCTTTTCATCATTATATGTTAATCCAAATTTTCTATAAGTGTGCGTAGATTTTTTAAATCTTTTTTGGATAATGAAGGGCGGAGTTTTTTCTATCTCCAAGACACTTCTTCGCAGAGCATCCAGTGTGCCGTCATAGTAGACATTATCCACCTTTGGATAAAGGTATAAATCACATGTCTGACCCATGAAATGCAGCAGCTGTTTCTTCAGTTCCTCGTTCTCAAAAACAGAAACCTGTCCATAGATATCGCTGCAGAACTGCGGAATAGCTTGTTTTAGGTTTTCTGATTTCAAGGCACCATCAAGAGCCAAATTCGGTTTTTCTCCATATGCATGGTCTTGTAGGCTGAGTTGTATTTAGGGAACTCTCTTGCTTCTGCTTCAAATTCTTCTGGTCTCAAGAGCAGTCGTCCTCTATCTTCGGTGCTTTTTCAGGGTCAAACGCCTCTACTTCTTTCACATATTCTTGGAAGAATTTCATCAACTTTTTATACTCTTCCTTGCTTATATGTTTGGTTTTTCAAATGGTTTTTTAGGATTGATTTATAATTTAATTTCAGAAGTGCTATAGTTTTCTGCCCTCTCCCTGATGTATAGTCTTCTTCATTGGAACGAAAAAGCTGTAATCTGATGAAAAGATAGCTCATTATCTAAACCATTATTTTTATATGCATTCGTATTATACACATCCAGCAAAAGGATCAACTAGCATAGTCTTCTTCTGATGCATCAATCGCTGAGCAATCATGTTCTTCTTCTCTCTGCTGCTGCTATTGCTGCTGCTTTTTCTCTCTTTCAACAAAAACCTTTTTCTATCTGCTTGGTATCCAGAGTCATAGATAAATTCAAAGGTTCATTTTAGCTAAATTAAAGGTAAACTTTATCTCCCTTTTCTTTAATAGATACAGAAAGTATCAGACCTTTTTGGGTATTTCCGCTGAATACTTTACTAAAATTGTCATAACTGCTGGTTTCATCCACACAGACCTCCATGACAGCTTTTTCTTCTTCTACTCAAAAGCTCCCATCGTAGTAGTTACAAGAAACTCCTCCTACTTTTCCTTTTGTTATTAGTTTGGTAAAATCAACCTTAATGTCTACATCTTCTATACTTAGAGGACTCATTGCTATGGTTCTGTCCACTGGATCTATCGTCGTCCAGAAAGGAGATTTTTTTCCCAAAAACACATAGTAACTACCGATAGCATACGGATAATCTTCCATTTTTAGGTTTAATTCTCAGCATACCATATGATGAGGAATGATAATACTCAAAGCGCCCAATTCATCCAGAATTCTTCTAGCTTCTTTTACCATTGGCTGCATCCTGTTCGTAGACCAGTTTTCTATCAAATTTCACGGTTTTCCATCTGCCCAAAAAGCAAGCGAAACCACGAATAAACCGAATGTAAAAATAGTTTTTTTCATAATATTTTATTTTTAATCTGTTATCTTTAAAAATCACTCAACTAAATTAAGTTTTTCAGAAACGAATAAAATATTTTTCGTTTTTCTAACAAAAATCATACTTATTCCCTCGGCAAAAATAGGATTTCCCTTATATCTAAAACAAAACGCTGACCACTTTGGTCGGTTGCTAAGAAATATATAGTGGCTTTGTTTCTAGTCTGTTTCATCATATTTTTAATTTTTCTGATGAAGTATAGATTATATCGTATATTTTTATACTTCTCCTGCGGTTTTATCAGCCATTCTTGTGCAACCAAATCTACCACGCCTGATTTTTAATTTCGTGAGAATAATCATTATCTTTCTGAACAACTATACCCTAAAACAATATCGTTTTTAGTAAAATTATTCATTAGTTCGCCATAAAAGCTTTTTTCTTTCCTAATATGGTTATTAAACTCTTTTTACCATCAAAATCCTCCACATTAAAAACATCTTCTTCGCTTTCTTTTATCTTTTATAACCAATATTTGATATTTCTTTGAAATAAAACCCTTTCTGTTCTTCTCCTTTTCGTTAATGAGTGTCCAGCTGTTATCCTTTTTAGAAACTATGCATAATATACACCTTTATGTGATACTATATCCAGTATGTATTTATATTTAGGATTACTAGCAGTTTTTCCTGTTTCATCCATTTGAAAAAAGCAGGTTTATTTATTTTTCATATTTCTATACCCTATTTCTGGTGGCAAAGTTTCTCTTCTTGACTCTAGCTCGACCGTATAATCTGAAGTGACACTCCCTATTATATACCTTTTTAACATACATACTGATAGATAATTTTTGGTTTAAAAGTACTTGCCCAATTCAACACATAATCTGTAAGTACTTTTTCTAGATTTCTACATCCATCAGTGCCCCAACCTCACCATCTTTTGGAGTATGGAACTAGGTCTGTAGGTTTGTAACCTTTTATTTTTATCTACAATATACTTTTGTACTATTTCTTTATCACTCTGTGCAAACCCCAATGCACCTATACCAAGCATCATGGCTAATAAAACTCTTTTCATTTTTCTTTTTTTATTTTGTGTGCAATTTACGGATTTTTGCTGTTTCTCTCTCAATTTTAAAACACAAAAACACCTTTTTAGAAAGGTGCTTTTTGGTTAATTTTTCGGCAAAATAGGATTTCCTTTTTATATCCAAAACGAAGTGCTGACCACTTTTGGTCTGTTGCCAAGAAATATATATTGGCTTTATCTCTATCCCTTTACTGATGACCTCCATATATTTAATGCTTCTGATGAAGTGTAGATTATATCGTATATTTTATACTTTTTCCTGTGGTTTTATCAGCCATTCTTGTGCAATCATATCCACTATACCCGATTTTTAATCTCATCGGTAGATTCTCCATCCTTTTTGAACAATATATCCTAAAATTCCATTATAAACATCTTGTAGTAATTCTCCATAAAAGCTTTTTCTTCCCTGATATAGTCACTAAACCCTTTTTACCATCAAAACCTTCTACATAGAAAATAGTTTCACCACTCTCTTTTATCTTTATAATGTACTTTCTTCCCATCATTTCAAAATGAAACCCTTTCCAGCTCCTCCTTTTTCATTAATGAGAGCCCTACTATTATCTTTTTAGAAGCTACAGCATAATACTCCTCTTTGTGGAGTATTGGTTCAAATGCATACTTATATTTTGCCTTATCAACTTTTATCTTCCTCTTTTTCCTCTACTTGAAAAGCAGGGTTATTAGGATCAACTGTCTGTACTGCTGTGGAGGATCAATTGCAACTGGTTCTCGTCCCTACCTCTATAATCTGAATAAATTATCTCACTTTTCTACACCAGATTCTCCATATAATTTAACATAGATATCAGGATTAAAAAGTATTGGTGAGCCTAACACAAAATCTGTAAGGATTTTTTTCTGGATTTCACATCCAATCAGCGCCCATTTTCTTTACCATCTTTGGAGTATGGAACTAAAGTCTGTAGGGATTATAACCTTAATTTTATCTACAATTTTCGGTTTTTACAATTTTTTTCTTGTACTCTGTGCTAAACCCAATACACTTTGTACCAAGCATCACGGCTAATAAAATTCTTTTTCATTTCTTATTCTTTTATTTTTGTGTGCAATTTACGGATTTTTGATTTGGTTTTTAAGAAACTTCTTTGTTTTAAATAAACAAGGGACTTTTTGAAAATTTCAAAAGTCCCTAAGCAATAGTTTCACTATTTTTATTTATTGGATTTCGAGAGTTATCCTCTTTTGTGATGTAGATACCATCATCCAAAGTCGTTTGTATAAACTCATAACCACAATAAGCACAGTGAGTTACACCATCTCGTTTGGCTCGTCCTGCGCCACAGTTTGGGCAGTCCTGTGTATCAATTTCAGCGGTGTCTTTCGGCTGGAAAAAAATCATCTCCGTATTTTTCTGAGCCTGAGACCTTTGTTTCATTCGTTCCAGAAAAGACATTGCTTTTCCAGAAGATTTATTTTCATCCTCCATTGGTTTGGTTTAATGTTTAAGAACTGATTATCAAAGACTTGATAATATCTCTGCTTTCTTTTCTTTATATTCGGTTTCATCTATAAGCCCATTCTCAAAAAGCGTTTTTAGTTTTTGAAGTTTGGCTCGTGGCATCATCTTGAACCGAAATTTTGTGGCTGGTTTTGCTGTGTCTGCTGCATCGCGCTTATCATCAGCCCCCATCGCCATGCCCTCCTGTATTCCTGAACTTATATTACTGCGGTCATTCCCTCATCGCGATCGCTGTATTAAATTTCTGGAAACGCTCCCATATCGCCTATCATATTCATATTAGTCACCTTGTCATAGAACTCCGTAACCTCCTCTGGGAGAGTCGCAGAACTCACCATAAACTGAGTAACTTCCACCCCAAAATCAGCAAAATAAGGCTCTATAAGAGGACGGATTTTTTCACTCAAAGCAGTCATATTTCCAGCCAAATCAAGAACCGAAAGCCCTGCATTAGAAAAGCACCTCACCGAACTTCGGCGCAATGAAATCCCTCAACTGGTTTTCAAGCTCAAAGACCGTAAGCATTGGATAAGTTCCTGCATATTCCTTGAAAAACTTCGCTACATCCGTGATGCGCACATTATACGAACCAAAAGCCCTTACACGAACCTGCCCAAACTGTGGATCTCTCATCAGAACAGGCGCTGGCGTCCCCATTTCAGGTTTACAAACTGCTTGGTAGAAAAATAGTATACATCAGCCTTTGAATGGACTCTCAAAGCCATATTTCCAGCCTTTAAGCTTTGGAAAGAATCGGAATATTTTTAGTGGATAATTCATGCGTTCCTGCTGGGAAAACATCCGCTGCCACACCTTCGTTTCAGGAAAAGAGTGCTGTCTGGCTCTCGCGCACGATAAGTTTTGCTCCGTTTTTATTTCTTTATCTTGGTCTGGAACTTTCCACATTAGTAAATTTGGGTCTGGTTCCACCCATTCTATAATCTCTAAAAACGGAAGTTTTTGAATTTGTATCTGCCATAACTTTATTTTTTTGTAGTGTAAAATTATGACATTATACTACACTCGCCAAAACAGCGTCTACAAAGTGTCTACTTATTTTTACAACGCTTTTGATTTTTCAATACTTAAACAATATTTTTGTAAAAATCTTCCAAGTCTTTTTCCTTGTCCAAATTCAGTTTTTGTTTGATTCTGTATTTGGTCATTCGGATACTTTTTGGTTCTACATTAAAGATCGTTGCAAGTTCTTTGGTAGACAATTTCAAATGAATATACGCACAATATCTAAGGTCAAGAGGCGTAAGCTTGTTATCCGACAAAGCATTCAGCTTACTGAAAAACTCTGGGTGGATTTCCTGAAACTCCTTCACAGACTGGTCCAGCGCCTCCTCCATTCGCTTCTCTTGTTTTAGTATCGTGTCTATATTTACATCGGTTTCCTTGGCTTTTATACTCTCTCTGATTTCATCCAAAAGCTGATTTTTCCGCTCTATTTGAAGGGCATTTGCTAAGGCTTCCTTGTGCATTTGGTCATTTTTAGCCGAAGTAGCTCCTGCTGTTCTTTTTAGGCGGGCTTGCTCTTCTTGTTCCAGTAGAAATACGGAGTTTAGACTCTCTTTCTACTCTTATTTTTGGATAGAGAGCAGACGGCGTTGTTTCTCTTTATGCAAAGCCTGAGCCTGAGCTTCCTGCTTTTTCTTTTTGGAGGCGAAGTTCTTTTTCCGCCTGCAGTTTCATCCTATTAGTATAGTTTCTACGCACCAAAAATCAGCAGAAAACACAGCCATAATAGCCAAACTGATGTAGAGATAATTTTGGATTCTCCTGTCTCTCTCTTTTACGATTTCTATTTCGGATTTTTATACGCTTGTTTTCGTATTGGGCTCTCCAGCTTGTGGGTTTGTTCCTGCTGGTTTTTGGTCGTATATTTTTATCGTTGTATTGTTCTTTTTGTTTTTTTGAAAAATAATGCTTTTTTCAAAAGTTATTATTATTTTGATACAAACTGAGAAAGCGCTCCGAGATAGAAGCCAAAGTATGGTAATCTGGCGAGGACTGCTTCTCCATATCAGAATAGGCATCCACCAGTAGTTTTTCAGCCTTGTTAAAAATCCCCTTGACGAATGGCTAGCTGCGCCAAAAGCCCGTCTGCATTGGCTTTCACTGACGAACTTGCATCTCGGTTCAGGGAAGTCTGCTTTGGCTATTTCTGTATATTTTTCTTATGCTGTCCGCACTTCCTTTGGTCTGATAGTAGTAGTCCGCAATGTTGATATTGGTAATGGCATAAGTCTCTGGACTCACAAAATTAGGATGTTTATGATAAACTTCCGCTGATTTTTTGAGATAAATCAATATACTATCCATATATTCTGGCTTTGGATTTTCTTTGTACAGAAGCCCCATAGATGTAGACATAGCTGAATAGGCATTGGACAGCAGGTTGTAGTTTTTAGCTTTTTTAGCCGATTTTACAGCATCTATAGCGTATTTATAAGCCTGAGCCGTGTGGTCAAGACTCGCGTGAGCCCCATAGAGAATGTAGTATATACGAGGTTTTAGCAGGTCTAAATTATGTTTCTGCGCCAAATCCAATGATTTCTGAGAAAACTCCACTGCCAAATCCCTTACTTCCAGATAGTTATAATAATACGCTTTGGTGTAATATCCATAGGCAAGAGCTTCAGGGATGATTGATACTCTGTGCCTCTGCCATGGCTTTTTCTGTATAAATCTTCGCTGAATCCGAATTAGAAACCGAAAAACTGATACTTTACCATTTCCGAATAGACTTTTAGGCAGCTCCTTCGTAGATTTCTGTTTAGCCTGTTTTTTTCAGCCGTTTTTATGGATTGGTATGCTTTATCAAACTGATGCCTTCCCGCTGCATTTCGGCATTGGTAATTATCTGGTCTATTTTTGAACCTTGACCAAACATAAACACCGAAAAACACTAAAAATAAATACTATTTTTAGCCATGAATTTCATCTTCCTCTTTCATCATTTTTTCATTTTACCCAAAGAACCAATACGCCATGATGACAGATATCGTAATTCCAACTAAATCAGCAAACAACATAGAAGAAATCGTATATCGTGTGTTTTTCACACCCACAGCCCCAAAATAAACTGCGATGACATAGAATGTAGTGTCTGAACTTCCCTGCAAAATTGCTGACAACCGAGCTGGGAAACTATCCACCCCTGAAAGTAGTCATCGTGTCTATCATCATTCCCTCGCTCTGAACCGCTTAGAGGTTTTATTAGTGCCGTGAAGTCCCATCTACAAAACGAGTGTCCATACTTAGGCTTTCTACTATCCATTTCATTCCATTGATAATCAAATCAAAAACTCCACTCTGTCCTTAAAAGAGAAATAGCCACGAGCATTCCCACCAAATAAGGGATAATTTTTCACGCAGGTATTAAAGCCCTCCTTTGCACCATCTATAAAGGCGTCAAAAAAATATTAATCTTTTTATAAACTCCTCCCAGCACGATGAGCAGGAAAAATCAACAAAATCAGTCCCATTAGAAATCAGCTTACTCACGCCGTCCAGCTCTTCTTTGTTAAGTTTTACCAAGAAAAACCATCGCTCCTACAATGGCAGAAATCCCGCCAATATACGCTAACAGCACGGGCTGGAACAGATTGATTTTCTGCCTAATAGATACTATGATCATCGCTGCCATCGTTGCACAAAAAAAGTAGCAATCATCGTAGGCAAAAAGATATCGGTAGGCGTGGCAGAATTGAGAGAAGACCTCGTCGCTATGATACTTACAGGAATCAGCGTAAGTCCGCTGGCATGAAGACAAAGGAACATAATCTGGGCATTGGTCGCCTTTTTCTTTATCTGGATTTAGGCTTTGCAGGCTGTCCATGGCTTTTTAGTCCGAATGGCGTGGCTGCATTATCCAGCCCCAAAAGATTAGCACTGAAATTCAGCATCATCAGCCCAAAAGAAGGATGCCCTTTGGGAACTTCTGGAAAAAGTTTAGAGAAAAAAACGGCTGGATTATTCGGCTCAAAAGATTGATTCCGCCTGCCCTCTCGGCAATGTTCATAAAGCCCATAAACAAAGTCATAATCCCTATAAGCCCCAAACTAATCTCCACCGCTGTCTGCGCCGTGCCTATCACCCCGCTCGCCTCCTGAACTCTGTATATTCTTACTTTTGCCAGTATCTTGATTTTTGATAATGGATTTTATCTTTTATTACTAATTTTTTTCTTGTTTTTAGTTTTTTCGGAAATTTCAAGCGGAACATCGGCCAATGGTTTGGTTGCACAGCCACTGTATCGCCTCCTTTGCCCACTACCATATCATTATAAAATGGCTTTTATAATTGTCCGAAAAAAATATTTGAAACTTGCCACCGCAATAGCGATGATGATAAACATACTCCAAATTCTACTCAATACCATATTCTTGATTTTGTGGCTGTAAATATAGAGATTTTTATTGTTTTTATTTTTAACCTTTTATGATTTTTTATCATCTAAAAGAATATTAACACTAAAAAGTTTTTATGTCACATATTGAAATAACAAGGATTTTTTTGGGAAGAAAACCATCGGTTTGACCTTCTTTTTGGGAGCGGCAGTAGTGATGAACGCCCAAGAAAAAAACAAAGCATTAAAGGAAAAAAATCACTGACCAAAATGGTGCAGTCGTGCCTTATGCTTCCATAGAATTTAATAATAAAACCAATGCTGCGCTGAGTGATGCCTCAATGTCAGATGACAGCGGTAGTTTTGCTCTAAATTTAGCGAATGGGACTTATCAAGTCGTAATCGATGCAGTTAATTTCAAAAGAAAAACCTACGAAATAGAAATCCAAGGCGCTGCTAACATTGGGAATATTATCCTAGAACCAGAAACCAGTAAAACTGCAAACAATTCAAAAATCAAATACTAACGAGAAAACAAATCTCCGAAGTAGTCATCACAGCGAAAAGTTCTGCACCTTATAAAGTGGAACTTGACAAAAAAACCTACAATGTAGGACAGGATATCTCCTCAAAAAGGAGGAACTCTGCATGATGTTCTGAACAATGTCCCTTCGGTGAGTGTAGAGACTGACGGCTCCGTGTCTATGAGAGGAAATTCTAATGTAAAATTCCTTATCAATGGGAAGCCTTCTTCTGTTCTGGGAATTACTGATGATATCAGCGCTGCGTTGAAAAAGTATCCCTGCCGACCAAATTGACAGAATAGAAATCATTTCTAACCCTTCTTCAAAATTTCGAAGCTGAGGGAACTGCAGGTATTCTCAATATCATTCTGAAAAAAACTTCCTCACTAGGCTTTTAATGGGCTCTGTGAACGGAAGCCTTGGCTACAATCCAGCTACAAGACTGAATACCAATCTTTCTTGGAACTATGGAAAATGGACTTGGTTCGTGAATGGAGGCGGCGGATATATGAAAAAAATAAATCCAACAGCTATTCTGATATTTTGTATAAAAAAATACTGGAGAAAGCCTCACTACAAGTAGCGAAAATAAACCTGAAATGAAAAACTACAATTTCAACACAGGTTTTCACTTACAGCATTTCAGATAAAACTTCGGTAAATGCTTCATTCTCTGCTAATAAAATGCTGATGGATGGTTTCAGCCTTCAGCAGAATACCTCTTCTCTCACAGGAATCACATACAGAAAATCTGATGGACTGGATGAAAACAAAAAGCATACAAGTAGATGCAGGACTAGAGCATAAATTCAATAACAAAGGGCATATGCTAGAGCTGAGCGGTAGCTTCAGAATACAAGCAACAACTCAGAAAGTAATATCTTTGATAATAGAAACACCTCTCATACCCTTTATCAATACCTAAATGTGGCTGATTTTTCTAGAAAAACTTGGATAGGAAAATTAGACTACGAACTTCCTATTGGCGAAAAACTCCAAAAATAGAGGCTGGAGCAAGATATGACTATAATAATAATGATATCAATAACTCTTACCAAGGACTTTCAGGAGAAGTTTCATCACATTTGATGATGTTACAGGGAAAGAATAACTACACGGAACAGATTTTGGCGTTCTATGCTCAGTTCAAGAGTAAAATCGGAAAATTCGGGTATCAGCTTGGTGTAAGAAATGAAAATATCAATATTGATATTGAAGCGAATAACAACCTTACTGGACTTTCTACAAAAAGCAAAAAAATACAATGAGTTTTTTCCTTCTGTATTCTTAAGCTATGATATCACAGAAAAAAGCCAGTTCTCGCTAAATTATTCGAGAAGAATCAAAAAGACCTAAAGTCTTGGGAAATCATTCCTGTGATGAGAATCAGTGGCGACCCAAATAGATTTATGGGAAATTCTGACCTCAATCCATCTTTTGTTAATTCATTTGAGTTCAGTTACAATTATTCCAGAGCAAAATGGAATATCAACCCTACACTCTATTACCAAAAGAACCACTGATGAAATCAGTTCCATCACGGAGGAGCAGACCTATATCCATCCTATCACAGGACAGCCGACAGAGTACATCCTTTCCAGACCTTTCAATTTAGGAACAGAGGATAAATACGGGCTAGACCTTAGCTACAGCGTAAGTCCTACAAGCTGGTTTAGAGTGTATGGTAATGTCAATCTTTACCGATACAAGAGTGAGTTGACTTATAACAACTCTACGATTGTAAACGAAGGAAACAACCTAAAAGCTAAACTTACCTCAGCTTTTTAAAAATCAATAGAACCACGAATTTACAACTCCAAGGAGATTTCCGTGGCGGACATAGAGATTATAATACAGAGAAAAAGAATACCTATGCTCTCAAACATCGGTATCAGCAAGAATGTCTGGAATAATACAGGAACTATCAGCTTCAGCGTTCAAGATGTTTTTCAACTCTAGAAAAAAATGAGAAATTACACAGACTCAGACACTTTCACGAGATATAATGAAATGCAGATGATGCCGAGACAGTTCTTGCTTTCGTTCTCTTACAGATTCAAAAAGTGGAAATGCCACAGAAAGCAAAACCACAGAGAAAAACCAGAGATGCAAGATCAAAAACAATGATGACCTAAGCAGCGCTGGGTACAACTAGACATCTTTTTATCAATTATAGTTTTTACCACATCGGTACTTCGGTACTGGTGTGGTTTTATTTATATTTAAATTTTAAAACAAAAAGAGACTGATAAACAGCCTCTCATTTCTAATTTTGTAATTTTTCCCCAAAAACTAAGGTCTCCCACATCGCCCAGCGCCCTGGCGTAATGTAGCCCTTGGAAGTCAGCTCCTCATCTATCGCCCCTATCCAAATATGCGCTTCTGGATAAGCCGTTCTGATAGCCTCTGCACCCTTGTCTGCTGGCAATAGCCGCCAAGATGTGTATCTGCGAAGGCTTTCCGTGGGTAAGCAGGTCTTTCAGAGCTTCTATCAGACTGGCACCAGTAGCTAGCATAGGATCTGCCACAATGAGCGGTCTTCCCTCTATATTAGGGCAAGTAAGGTAATCTTGTTTGATAGAAAAATAATCGTTCATATCGTGTTTTTCTATACGCCGCCACAAAACCGCAGTCTGCCTTGTCAAAATAGTTCAAAACTCCTGAAACAGCGGAACTCCAGCTCTCAAAATCGTAGTAATCACAGGCTGAACAGCGATTTCTCTCACTTTGATTTTTATCCAAAGGCGTGGTGATTTCCATCTCTTTGTAACCCAATTTTTTTACTAATTTCAAAGGCTGCGATTTCGCCTATTCTTTCCATATTTCTACGGAATTTCATTCTATCTGTCTGAACTTCACATTTCTCAGTTCATTTATCCAAGAATTAACTAACGAAACCTCGTTAGAAAGTATATGTATCATAATTGTTTAATTTTTCTATGTTATTAAAAATATCCCCTCCTTATAACAAAAAGGAAGAGGACGAAAAACTATTTTTGTCTGAAATAAACCTCAATAGGCACTCCAGTAAAATCAAAATTCTTACGCAGTTGGTTTTCTATAAACCTTTTATAAGGTTCTTTTCACATACTGCGGCAGGGTTACAGAAAAACGCAAACTGCGGCGTCACTGTAGGCAGCTGTGCAGTATTTTTATTTTTGATGTATTTCCTTTCAGAGCTGGCGGCGGCGTGTTTTCTATGATAGGAAGCATGATTTCGTTCAGCTTACTTGTCTTAATTCGTTTTTTACGGTTTTCATAGACTTCACAGCGGTTTCCACAGCTTTTCAGGATTCTTTGTTTTGTCAATGCCGAAATGAACAAAATAGGCACATCACTGAACAAAGCTATTTTTCTCACTGAATTTGGTTTTCAAACTGCTTCATGGTATTGGTTTTCTTTTCTCCACCAAATCCCATTTATTAACCAAAATTACGATTCCTTTTCGGTTTTTTCTGTGCTATCCCAAAGATATTCATATCTTTGGCTTTTCCCAGCCTTTGGTAGCATCTATCATCAGGATAACCACATCAGAATTTTCTATCGCTCTGATGGAACGCATCACAGAATAAAACCCAAATCCTCACTTACTTTTGGATTTTTTTACGCATTCCTGCCGTATCCACCAAAAATAAACTCGTGCCCGAATTTATTATAAACCGTCTCTATGCTGTCTCGCGTAGTTCCTGCGATATCCGTCACGATATTTCTTTCATCGCCCAGTAGAGCGTTAGTCAGTGTAGATTTTCCCTACATTAGGTCGCCCAGCGATGGTGATTCTCGGAAGTCCCTTCAAATACATCTACATATTCCGTAGTAGGAAAAATCTTTAACGATATCATCCAGCAGCTCTCCCTGTTCCGCTTCCTGTAGCAGAAGAAAGCGTATAATATTTTTCTATTCCAAGTTGATAAAAATTCCGTAGCAGGAAGAAGTTCCTTTGATGAATCTACTTTTATTTACAACCACATACAGCGGTTTGTTTGCTTTTTCTAAGGAGTTGGTAGATTTCTTGGTCGGTATCGGTAAGACCCTCTTCTACATTGACCATGAAGACTATAGAAGTCGCCTCATCCACCGCCAACTGCACTTGTCTTCTGATTTCTTCCTCGAAGATATCATCACTTCCCACATCATATCCTCCCGTGTCTATCACGGTAAATTCCACGCCGTTCCAGTCGCTTTTTCCGTAATGGCGGTCTCTGGTAACCCCCGCTGTGCTGTCTACGATGGCTTCCCTGCGTTCCAAAAGACGATTAAACAAAGTGGATTTCTCACATTCGGTCGCCCTACTATGGCTAAAATATTTGACATAAATTCTTTTTAATTTTTCTATTCTGCAAAAGATATCATATTTATATTAATCCTTAAAACAATCCTCAAAATAATCACACCAAGTACAGCTTTCTTTAAATGCCTCCAGCAGATTGGCTTTCACAGATTCTTTTCTGTTTTTCTCTTTGTCTGTGAGCTTTTTCTTTCCTCTATAGCTGGTCGTAGCGTTTTAGTCCTTCAAATCTTTTCAAAATCGCTGAACGGTGTCCTGTATTACCATCTTTTTGACCCAAATTCAATTCTGCTGACAAAAGGATTGTAACTCGTTTTTTTATAGATTCATTTTTATAGTATGATTTTATAAAAAGCTAATCAAAAACTATACAAAATATAGTCATATTCCATGGTATATTTTTGAATTTTCTTTTTCTTCTGATGCTCTCTGTTTAGCTAAAGCGATAGCTTTTATCATATTCTTTATGTAACAATAAGCTCGTATGGCTTCTTTAGAAAAATCACTATATTCTGCTGGTTTCTTTTCATAGTAGTATATAAACTCTTTATAATGAGCTCCTTCTGTACAAAAAGCGCATTTTTTGAATACCACAAAAGGTTCTAAATTCCCATATTTGGATATCATTTCATCTATTCTTTTTCAGATAATCAGCAGTATTCCTTCCTTTGCTGTGCGTGTTGCTATCTCCGTAATCAACATTAAGTTGCTTGAAACTCTCCATCCAAGGCTTGGGCTTATGGTTGTAGGCATATTTAGGAGTGTCATACATCAGGTCAATAGCGAGAGCTCGTTTATAGGTTTCAGGTGTAACTCCCCAAAGCAAATACTTATGAGCTATTTCATGTAATATGTAGTATTTTATTAAACTCTTTCATGTTGAAGCTTTTGGAGCTATAAGAGCGTTTGCTCAGTATATAAGGTTTGAACAGTACCAAAGAATCTATTTTTTCCCTACATAACCGCCGCCATTCATGCCTATAACATCTTTCAAAATCAATGCGATAAGTTTTATTCTTATAGGTAACTAACAAGTCCTTGAGTATTTGATAAAATGATTGGAAGCTGGGTAGTTTTATCATTTTTTCCATCGCTTCCTTCATAAAAATTATCCTCAGAGGGCATATCATACTCAGCAACGATATTCGTTATACTGTCGAGTTTTAAAAGCTTTATTTTTAATTGTTTCGACATCAATAGGCCGTTTGTGTTCATCATATACATTCAGCACACGCAATCCACCTCCCCCTAGGCTGAGCTGCGAACTGAGCGGATAAAAACAACAAAATAAAAACAATAATATTTCACCACTTTTTAATTTTCCCTATAAACAAAAGTAAACTGCCTTTATCGTATTTTTATGGATATTTCATCGGTATCTGCCCTGTTTCTCGTGCCTATTCTCTCCATCAGTGAAAGGCTCTTCCCCTCAGCTCCCAGTGAAGCCCTTGGCAAAGATATTTTCGGCCACTAGAAAAGGAAGCAGCGAAACCATTTTGCCTTTTACTTCCTGGAATGGTAAAATCATTTGGAATATAAGTAGAATAATCATCAAAAACTAATTTCCAGTTCTTCCCTAAACAAATAAGCCGTATGAATATTCTAAAAAGTGGTCTTGCTCGCGCCCGCTTGCTCCATAAACATCCACCTTTTTTTATTCCTTTTTCTACGATGATTTCCAGTGCTTTATGAAAATCTGTTTTATTTTTGGTCTGGTGTATGGACAAATTCTACCCTCATAAATAGCCCTCATCCGCTCCCGTGTGAGAATCAAAACTCCTGAAATAAAGGTCAGTTTCTCCAATGGGAATTCTTTAAATAATGAAAAGCCCCATCCGTACACGCTATCATCTGATAATCAGCCAATGAAGGCAGTGTTTTGGGAGGCTCACCATTGATAAAAAGCAAAGCTCTGGACATTATCTCTCTCTTGAAAAAGGAATCCACGAATTCTTTCTCCGTTGAACAACTGTAAATCTTTCCATTCCTTCGCCCACGCCGATGTATTTCACTGGTATTTGGAACTGGTCTGAAATCCCAATAACCACACCGCCTTTCGCTGTTCCATCAAGTTTAGTCACAGCAAGTGCATTCACTTCTGTCGCCGCTGTAAACTGTTTCGCTTGTTCAAACGCATTCTGCCCCTGTAGAGCCATCCAAAACCAAAAAGCACCTCGTGCGGAGCATCTGGAACGATTTTCTGCATCACTCGTTTGATTTTTAGAAAGCTCATTCATCAGATTGATTTTATTATGAAGCCTTCCTGCTGTGTCTATGATGACTACATCTGCATTCTGCGCAACAGCCGACTGCAATGTATCAAACGCCACAGAGGCTGGGTCGCAGCCCATTCCCTGTTTCACAATAGGAACGCCTACTCTCTCACTCCAGATTACAAGCTGATCTACTGCCGCCGCACGGAAATGTATCCGCCGCCCCCAGCACCACTTTTTTCCCTTGGCTTTTGAACTGATGGGCTAATTTTCCCTATCGTTGTTGTCTTCCCTACACCATTCACACCGACTACCATGATGACATATGGTTTCTTGGTTTTCATCGATATTTCCTGTCTTTGAATGCGGATTTTTCCAGCAGAAGAGCTGAGATTTCTTCCCTAAGGATTTTATCAAGTTCAGCCGTATTTACATATTTGTCTCTAGCAGCCCTTTCTCTATTCTTTGAATAATTTTGATAGTCGTAGCTGCTCCCTACATCCGATGCGATGAGGATTTCCTCCAAATCATCCAAAACCCTCATCATCCACCTGGATTTTCCTATGACGCTTTTGGTAATTTTATCAAAAACCTTGTTCTGGACTCTTTTTCAAACCTTTGTCCAGCGTTTCTTTTTCTTCTTTTTAAATATATTTTTAAACCAAGACATATTATTAATTATCTTCTTAAAAGTTTTATTTAAAGGAGATTTTAGAATTTCTTGTATGTACAGGCAAACTAATAGTCCATAACTTGTTATTATTCAATAGATAATTATCATTATAAACTTGATTTTCAAATTTATGTGTTTTATAACTTGGAGTGACAAATGAAAGATCTAGATTGGTCTTCCTTCATATAGAAAAACATTATAAAAATTATAATACAGAATAGCTCTCATTTTATGTACTAAATGTGGCTATCCCAAAATTATAACCTAAATTATGATGATATTTGCAATGGATTAGATAATCTATAATATTCATTTCTAACCAGCCACACTCCATCTAAATTATTCTTTTCTACAATATTGATTTAAAACAGTTTTTTAATATCCTTTGTATATCCTAAAACTCCTATTTGATTTACTTCTCTAAAATTAAAATCAAACCTAACTTCACTATCAACATTTCATCATGTTTTCGCAATTCTTCTTCTAAAAATTTAACTATATAAAGGTTCCTCACCTTCTTCAATAATTGGAGTAGCTAGAAGACTCTCTTTACATATCCCATCTCTGGATTTTATGTTTATAAAACTAAACTCCTATTTTTGTTGTGAAAATAGATTTATAGATATTAAAAATTTTTAAAGAATATTAATTGGTAATATTTCATAATTATATTTATGTATGCAGAGTGCTAACTATACTACCCAAAAGATTTTGGGATAGTTTTTATGTATTATTTACAGAAATGATGTTTATTTTTTTCAAATAAGCATCTACTTCATCTGCATTCATTACTTTTTCTTCAAAAATGTAAGCTCCAGTTTTAGGAGATTTTACCATTTTTACTACTTTTTGTCATCTTTTTAGATGAACCATCTTTTAGGGACGCTACTACTTTTTTGCCATCGCTAATAATCTTTATAGTTATTTAATCTTCCTTATGAACTGTATATTTCTTTTAGAACTGGATTGTATTTCTTAAGCTCCAATCTCTCAGTAGTGTTCTTCTTGTTTTTCGTAGTGATATATCTGCTCATTCCAGGCATACCGCTCTTTTATGTTCTGTGCACTCAAGAATAACTTGAACTCTGTTTCTCTTTGCCATTTTCTTAATTATTTAATAAATCCATTTTCTAACAGCTCTTTTCCAAAGCTTCTTCGATCCCAATCTTGTTAATAACTTCAATCCGTGAGCAGACACTCTCAATGTGATGTGTCTATCCTGCTCTGAAGGTAAAACTTTTCTCAAGAAGGTTGATTTCAAACCTTCTTTTTCGTCTTGTTGTTAGCGTGAGACACATGGTTTCCTACCATTGCACGCTTCCTGTAATTTGACAAATTCTTGACATATCTATATGCTCTAATAATTATTTCTACTTTATAATTTTTGCAAAATAACAGCTTTTTCGAACTCGCAAAATTTTTTACTACTATTATAATTTTTCTAAAAATCGATATTATAAACATGCTGAACATCATCACAATAGAAATTTTAGACAACAGGTCTCCTATTCTGCTGTAAATAGTCTTCTTTTCATACAGCTGAACATCGGCTGTCAGCGCATTTTTCTCATTGTAAAGCGTATGCGCGAGGATATCGCCACGAGCGTTGATATGTGCAGAAATCCCACCATTAGCCGAACGAGCGACTTCTCTTCGGTTTTCTATGGCGCGAAGTCTAGCATACGCCAAAAAGCTGCTGATGCCCCTGCGATGCACCCCACCAAGAGTCATTGGTGATGACACCAAGGAAGTTTGCGCCGTTTTTCACATAATCGGTCACAAATTCACCATAAATACTCTCGTAACAGATGATAGGTGCGATTTTCCCTTTGTTGTAAGGATTAGCAAAAACCTTTCGTTCCTTGTCTGTTCCAGTGAAGCAATCGTCCCGCCGAAATTCAGCATAGCATCGCCCAAAAATAGGTTTGAGGACATTCATAAGGGAAAATTTCCACACCTGGTACGAGTTTTCCTTTGTGATAAATCTGAATTTCTTCCTCTGGAACAACCTGCAATGCTGAATTAAAACTATCCGCCCAAAAACCCCTGTCTATCGTAAAAAGTAGCACTTTCTGGCTTTTTCCTCATCGTTATTATAAATCCTATGAGTAGAAACTCCGCCCATAAAGACTGACTGGATGAGTTTTCAGGAAATTCTCCACCATGTGGATAGACTGGCTGTTATGAAGTCCCTTTCTCGGAAAGCCCGCCGTAACCAGGAAAGAAGTCTCAGGCGAAAGATAAAAATCTATTTTTAGAAGAGTTTTTCTGCCAAAGAAAAAGCTCCTGCACTATCTGAAGACTGTCTTTTTGGTATTTTTCGTGATATGGGTCTAAATTCGGCTGAAGCATCATAACGCGGACTTTTTCCCGATTGGTTTTTCATCAAACTGATGATATTTAAACAAAAGAAATCATCATCGGCAAAACAATCAGCCCCAAAACCACGACAGAAGTTTTAACCAAAAATCTTTTCTCTAGCCCACCATATTTTTAAGAATATAAAAAAATCAAAGGCATTGAGCATTAAAATCCAGAAACTCCCCCTGTAGCTCCCAAAGTATCATACCACTGTATCAGCTGAGGATAGTCTGCAAAGGAGTTTACTGAGATTCAGCCAAGGCCAAGTAAATTCCCACGCCATGTGGAAATATTCAAAACTCATCCATACAAACACGAAAAAGCCAGTCCCATGGGAGTTTTTGCCTCTTTTTATACCAATGAGAAAAGCTGAAAAGCCGTGGACATCAGCAGGAATTGACCAAAACAGGGAAAACCACCGCCATAAGCGCAGGGCTACCATCTGGATTTTTGCGAATTATAAAGCCAGCCTGTGGTTATGACATTCCAAATGATAAAAGTAAGGTACGAATAGCCAAAAACTGCCCAGCCTTTTCTTTTTTTATATCCGATTGAGAAATGTTTTCTTCCACGAATAACAAAGGGAACAAACGCCACAAAAATAAAAACGAAATGCCGTAAGTAGGCCACGAAACCGACAGCAATATGCCCGACAAAAACTACACAAAAAGATTTTTTCATACTTTATAATTTCAAGGGCAAAAATACTTATTTTTGCTAAAATCTCAGTTTTTTGTATGATTTTTAAGAAAATTTTATCGTATTTTTCATCCTTCCTTACACTATTTTTCTGCTGTATCTGATGTTCCTCGGATTTGGGAGAGAACAGCACGAAGCGAATATTGTAAGGCTTTTTACCACTCGTTTCCACGATTCTTTTTGTTCAAAACACCACTTCTTGGGAAAGCATCATCATCAACCTTTTTGGAAATATCATCATGTTCATTCCTTTTGGGTTTTTTAGGCTGGCTGAATGCAGAAAATATTTTAGTTTTTAAAAAAACTTATTGTGGATTTTTATCAGCTTTAATCATCGTGAAGCTCCTACAATACCTCACAAGGCTCGGTGTTTTTGATATTGATGATTTGGTGCTTAATTCCCTCGGTGTATGGATAGGATTTCAGATGAGAAAAATTCATTGATCATTTTTAAGTTTTAAAGAATTTTCAAGGTTTTTATTTCTTACTAAAAAGATGTAAATTTGTATCCATTAAAATATATTGGAATGAAATTTAGATCTACTACATTTCTCTAAAAATAATTTTATTCTATTTATCATTCAGGTTTTTCATTGCTGGATTTGTTTGGCTTCTCTGCGATATAATAAGTATTTATTATTATATTGATATTGAACAAACTCCACCATTTATAAGGGAATGGGAAAACGGGAAATGGGAATGTTTTAAATATATTATAGGAACTTTTTATTAGCATAGCTATATTTTGGGGATACTTTTATTATAAATTCTATTTTATATTTGAAATATAAGAATTCTTATTATGTAATATTGTTTATTCTATCCGTTTCATTTTTATATACTTACACCATTTTTTTATTTACCTATTAAATATTCCTGTTTTGGAATGAATTATATATTTGGAATGAATTATATAGGCTAATGTATTCTACTACAGTATTTTTGTATATTATTGCTATTGAAAAGAAAAAGAGAGGTAAATTATTTTTGAAACTATATTTTTAAAGTTAATTTTAAGAAAGACTTTCTTTCTCTTTTCTTACTAAAAAGATGTAAATTTGTGTCCATCAAAATATAATAAAATGAGATTTAGACTACTACATTTTGTTTTTCTTTGTGTTTATGCACCTTTTCGCACAATATAAAACCGATAGACACGGCAGACTATGCACAGAGAAAAAGAATTTCCTAAAACCAGCTGAAAACCAAAAACGAAAGCCCTAATAAAATCCCTAAAAATCCAGATACACAGGAAAAACAGGAAAAAGAACTGGAAAAATTCTACCGAGAGTTTTACAAAGATTTTGAGAAAGAGATTAAAGACAAGGACTATTCCTTTAATTCTAATTTTAAAATTAAGCTGGAAAAATCCTATTAAACCTAAAAAGAAAAATCCACAAATCCCAGACAATCTGAACATTCTGGTTGCCAAAAACAACACTCTGAACGCCTATCTGCCTTGCGATGGGACTTTCGTGGTAAATATGGGACTTTTAATGTGCTGGACAATGAAGTGCAAGTAGCGAGCGTCCTCAGCCACGAACTTGCCCTATTACTTACTAGACCACACGCTGAAATCTTTTGGTCAATGAAATCAATGAGGACAAAGACAGCCGCTCCATAATGGAAAAATCTGAAAAGTATCGGTAAATAAATCCAAAAAAGCCTTTGATATCGTAAAAGATAATCTCTACAAAAAGCGCGGAATCAAACGAAAAAGAGAAGTAGAAGCCGACTCGCTGGGATATGTCCTTTTCCGAAATTCTGACTACGAAAAACACCGAATTCTACAACACTCTGAGCAACCTCAGCAAATATGACACGATTTCGCCGTGAGAACTAAAAATAGAAACTTACAAAAACTCTACAACCTGCCCAGCCAGCCCTTCAAAGATAGCTGGATGACAAAGGAAGATTTTGGGAATTATAATTATGACTATTACAAAGTAAAATTAAACAAAGATCTCTCTCCACGCACCCTGAATTAGCCCAAAGGATGGAATTTATCACAAAACAATTCGCTGAACTTAAAAACAAAAAAGAGGCAAAAAGGGCGATGAAGAATTTGCTCAAACTCAAAAATACTGCCCGAATGGAAGTCCTGCCCAACCCTATGGCAATCCGAACAATACGGACGAGGAATCTACGCTGCTATGCAGTTTTTACAGGACAAAGAAGAGGAAAACTACTATCACGAATGGCTTGGGAAATTGTTTGATAAAAATCTACACTGCACGAAAAATTACAACCTAAACCGCTATCTGGACAGAATAGAACCCAAAAGAACAGAGCGAAAGCTATCAGCAGTTTTTGAGTTTTATGGAATCTAAATTTAGCAGAAATCAAGAATATTGCAGACTATTATAATAAAAAGGAGCTTCTTAGAAGCCCCTTTTTAGTTAAAAATTTAATCTCCCAAACGGATTTTTATTGAATTTTTCTTTTCTCATTGTATTCACGGAGGAGAATATAGCCCTCTTTCCCGATGTAAGGCACTACAAAATAATTGTCTTTCTCGGAGATTTTTACATTTTTCTTGGTTGAATTTACCATCGATAAGCGTATTGATGTACAAATTCCAGTTCTTTTTCCTTCGTTTCTTTATCTTTTTAAAAGTCTCTGAAGAAAAACTGCCACATCTTTGCCGCCGTTTAGATATTGAGAGAAAAGATAATCGAGCATTTATGCTCCATTTGGTTTTATCCTTTTCAAAAACTCTCACTTCTTTCAGCTTAAAAATCTTTATCTGTAAAGGCATACACCATATCTTTTTGTCGCTGAAGCAGAATAAGCCCCTCTGGTCTCCATTTTTTTCAAACAAAAATCCCTACACTGCCGTCTTTTAGGAAGAAGAAATCTCTTTCCCAAAAGATGATATCCCTATTCCGACATGAGCAAATTTATTGATTTTTTGTATAAACGGCTTAAAGTCTATGAAATTGATATTTTTAACATCCACTCCAAAGTTTCGTTTATCTAAAACAAGCCTTGTCAATCCCACAGAATATAAGGCACTTTTGTTTTTCATAAAACCTTCCTGAGATGATTATTTTATCATCAAATGTTCTATCATTATCCACCAATCTTCCACTGGAATATAGAGAAGTAATTTCATCCATAGTCAATCCATTCAAGCCTGTAATCGGTGTTTTGGCTTTTTATACTTCCTGTCTCATGTCCAGCACTTGGAAGAAATAAGAAAATTCCTTCTTATTCTTTACTTTTAGAATAGTGTAGATGTATTTATCATCTTTTTTCAATGATTCTGATGGCTTTCATATTTTCTTTTCAGTCCCATCCGTATTATACTTGTATTCCCAAAGCAGTTTTTATTGTCATCGTATCTTTTTCAGGCTATGATTTTTGCCGTAAGTTTCGTAGTCATCATATTCCATAACGATGAAACCGCCTTCTTTTTATTTCATAAACACTAGATACATAAAGAAATCCTTTTTCTCTCGCTCTTTTCTTTCTTCTTTTCTTTGGTTTCGTACATTTTTCTGGCTCTGTTACTTTCTTTTGAAAGCGTTATTCTCGTATTCGTAATATACTTTTTGTTTTGATGGTGTTATCTTTTAGATTAACCTCCATTGTGCGCGGATAGAAGAAGTCCTTTCCCTTTTACTGCATCATAATCAGCTCTTGGATAAAGAACCAAACTTTCCTCTAAAATCAATCGCTCGAAATAGTTTGCCGCCGTGATATCTCCTTCAAACTCTTTGTTGGAAACTGGATTTAGGTTTTTATCCCAAAAGACATATTCAAATTTTTTTCGTTTTATCACCAGACTTTGCCATAGCCGTAGATCGCCACATATCCGTAGAGATTTTCATCTTGGTCAAATAATGCATTGAAGCCCTAGATAATTTCCTTTTGGCTAAAGCAAATAAAGTCCCGTGATTGTGAAAAAGCAGTGAAAACACCGCAGAAAAATCAAGAATGTAAATAAAATTTTTCGCATAATTTTTTTCTTGCGAATGTACACAATTTCCACTCAGAACAGAAAGATGAGTTTTATCAATAAAAAGGCCATCCCGTGGGACAGCCTCTCTGTTTTAAAAATGATTGTTATTATTTCTTCGGTGGATAATTTTTTCAATATTTCCGCGATGATTTCTGGAATTTGCTTTTGTTTTGACTTCGGCGAATCTACATTGATTCCGCTTCCTTTTCCCTGCCAAAACAAGCTTCCCTGTCTTTGCATCCATAAAGTTAAAAACAAGTCCTCCTTGGTTGTATTCATTAGTATAAGTTCTTCCTATGACCCATTCCCCAGCCGAGCCAACTGCCCCAGCCTCCCAAATACACACTAGGTGTCACATAGGTATCTCTTACCAACTTGTGATTTGCTTTGACCTGAATCACCAAATCTGCCGCTTCATTACTTTGGGATAATCCCTTCTCTGCTAGCTGTTTCTGTAACTCATCCGTCACTCTGCTTTTGGTCTATATCATTCAGTTTCAGCTCTTCCAAGTTTACAGAATAAGTCTTTGTACTCAGAAAAAGTTAGCCTTTGGGTCATAATCTGACACTACTCTAAACGGGACTGCAGGATGCCATCAGAATCCCCATCCCTACTGATAGAAATAAATACTTTATTCTGCTCATATCTTTATTTTTTATGTTATTCAAAATTTATTTTATTTTTGTTGAATGATAATAGTGTGCCAAACTCTGCTCAAAAATACAAAAATTTTAGGAATTGCCATCTTTTCCTTTTATTATTTTAAAAGATAAAAGGGCTGAAAAACAATCACACTCTTATCAACCACGAAAAATACACCTTCGGCAGCAGCTGGAAATGGGCATTATTCTATTTTACCTTTGGTATCTCGTCGAGTTTCTTTATATTGGTATATCAAACTGAGAAATGGAGAAATGGCGTATGAAAAAAATCAGTTTTTGAACAAGAGGCCTACCGCAACGAAAAATTCACTCAACTACTTGAAAAATAGAAAATTCTGGGAATTTTTAAAATATTTACCTTAGTGTTGAGTTATTCTTGCCTTTTATTTTTAGATTTGTGATATAAATAATTAGTATTTTTGGAACAGCATATTTTTATCGCATTTTTATTGACTTTATTTGCAGGATTATCCACTGGAATTGGGGGACTGATTGTCTTTTTCACTCAGCAGACAAACAAAAATTATTATCTTTTTCCTTGGGACTTTCCGCTGGAGTGATGATTTTGGTATCCTTTGCAGAATTTTTAGTTCAATCCAGAGAAATCCTTACCGAAGAGATGGGAAATACAAAAAGGGTTGCTAACCATGTGGTTATGTTTCTTTGGCGGAATTTTTATTCATTGGCATTATAGACCGTTTAATTCCCTCATTTGAAAATCCTCATGAAATTCAACACTTAGAAAAATATGGAAAAACCGATAAAAAGGTTCTAAGCTAATGCGAATGGGGATTTTTAACATCATTTGCTATTGCTATTCATAACTTTCCTGAGGGATAGCCACCTCATTGCAGGAGTTGAAAATCCCACATTAGGTATAGCCATTGCAACTGCTGTAGCCATCCATAACATCCCTGAAGGCATAGCAGTAGCTGTCCCCATCTACCAAGTAACTCAAAAACAAGAAAAAAGCATTTTCTGATGTCCTTGTTCTCTGGTCTAGCAGAACCTATCAGAGCTATTGCTGCATATCTTGTTTTAATGCCATTTATTACTCCTGTTTTGATGGGACAGATATTTGCCATAGTAGCTGGAATTATGGTTTTTATATCTCTTGATGAGCTATTACCTGCTACCCATGCATTTGGAGAACATCATCTTTCCATTTATGGTTTGATTTTTTGTATGGCTATTATGGCTCTAAGCCTTACAATGATGGCTTTAAAAAATTTTTAATCCTTCAAAAATTCTCCAAAAATCTTCTTTCCATAAGGTGTCAATACACTTTCTGGGATGAAACTGCACTGCATGAACATCATATTTTCCTATGCTGTAATGCCATAATGATACCCTGCTCATCTACCGCTGTGATTTGTAATTCTTCAGGGAATCCGTTAGAATCCATTGCCCAAGAATGGTATCTCCCTGTAATAATTTCAGAAGGCAAACCATTGAATATCTTTAGCATTATCTTCAATGATAGCCGTAGAAATCCCAACTCCGTGATAGACATTATTCAAGTTAATCAGCTTTCCACCAAACGCCTCTGCAATCGCCTGTAAACCAAGACAAACGCCTAAAATAGGTTTCTTTGGCGAAAATTCCTTTATCACATCCAGCAAAATACCAGCTTCACTAGGCACACCTGGCCCTGGAGAAAGAATGATTTTATCATATTTTTCTACTTCTTCCAGTGAAATTTCATCATTTTTAAAAACATAGACAAACTCCTTCCCTACAATCCGCTCCACCATCTGAACCAAATTGTAAGTGAAACTGTCATAATTATCAAACACTAATATTTTCATGCAATTTTTAAATAAAAAGACTTTGGCAAAGATAAGCCAAAGTCTCTTTTTAATATGGTTTAAAAAGTAATTTTTATGGATTTGTAGACCAAAGAGCCGCTGAAGCCAGCATTGCTCTTTTGTTCAACTTTAATAAATCTACCACCAGCTCTATGAAATCCTCTGGCTGAAGCACCTTTTTCAGGGTTTCCATCCGTGATTTTTCAGGTCTGTTTTAGCCATATCCGTTGAAATCGTACTTGGCGTAAGAGTTGTCACACGAATGTTCTGCTTACGAAGTTCAAACATCATAGATTCTGACATTCCTATCAATCCAAATTTAGATGCAGAATATGCCGAAGTAAGTGCATTTCCTTTCAGACCTGCCGTTGAAGAAATATTCACCACATCGCCTGATTTTTTTCTCCACCATCCCTGGCACCACAGCTTTCACCACATAGTAAGGCCCAAAAAGATTAGTCTTTACAATGTCTTCCCACTGCTCATCATCCATTTCTAAAATCCTCCGAAAGCCGCTATTCCAGCATTATTGATAAGAATATCAAACTTTCCGAAAATCATTTTTGTAATTTTTTTCTAACGAAGCAAAAACTTGCTTTTTTTATCAGTTACATCAAAAACTGAATAAGATGATTTCACACCTTTGCTCTCTATCTCCGCAACTACGGATTTTAGATTGTTTTTCATTTCTACCCGTAATGGCTACATTTACACCTTCTGCCGCCAGAGCCAAAGCTACGGCTTTACCTAATCCTCGCCCTCCACCTGTTACGAGGGCTGTTTTTTCCTTTTAAATTTTGCATAATATTAATAATCTGCATCAGGAGAAGTTACCCTGATTAGTTTAGAATTAACGAACTCATATATTCCCTCTATGGACTGCTCTCTACCATATCCAGAGTTTTTAGTCCCTCCGAATGGAAGTTCTAGCGAAATCCCTGTTACATGATTGATATAGACCATTCCTGTATCTATTCTTCGATGCGATTTTTCACTGCTTCCTCTACATCCGTTCGAAAACCGTTCCACCAAGACCGTATTTAGTATCATTAGCCAAATCTACGGCTTCGTCCATATTTTTTTCACGGAATAAATCATCAGTACTGGCCCAAATATTTCATCTGAATAAGCGTCCATTTCTTTCTTGATATCTGTCAAAATAGTAGGCTGCATAAATGCTCCTGGACCTTCTATTTTTACCTCCTGCCACTAGTCTTGCTCCTTGTGCCACGGCTTTTTTTCTACTTGAGATAAAACATCTCTCTCGCCTTCACGCTACTTAGAGGTGCCAACTGAGTTTCTGGATCAAGAGGATCTCCCACTTTAGCATTTCCAAACAGCTGTGTAGCTTTTTTTCAGGAATGCTGGATAAAGACTTTCTGGAACGATAACTCTCTTTGGAGAAACGCACACCTGCCCTGCATTCCATAGTCTACCATTCACAGCAGTTTCTACAGCTTTATCTAAATCAGCATCTGGCATTACGATGAAAGCATCACTTCCCACCAAGTTCCAAGATTGATTTTTTTCACATTTTTCCCTGCTGCAGATGCGAAACTAGCTCCCTGCTGGTTCGCTTCCTGTAAGGGCTGCGCCTTTTACTCTTGGGTCGTCCAATATTTCTGACACTTTAGAACCAGGAACAAAAATATTAGTATAAGCCCCTTTAGGCGCTCCCGCTTCTAAAAGAATTTTTCCATCATTTCTCCCTGCCTGCGGCACATTAGAGGCATGTTTCAGCACTATTGTATTCCCTACGATAAGGTTAGGCGCAGCAGAACGAGTAGTCTGATAGAAAGGGAAATTCCAAGGCTGAACGCTCAAAAATCACACCTATTGGCTCATAAGACAAAAACGCCTTTCCGTGTGGTGTTTCCAAAGGCTTATCCGCCAATAGTTTTTCTCCATTTTTCTGCATAATATTCAAAAATCCCAGCACAAAGTTCCACCTCTGCGATACCTTCTCTGTGAAGTTTTCCCATCTCGATAGAGCATAATTTACCCAACTCTTCTTTACGCTCACGCACAATTTTTGCAGCATTATAGAGTACTTTTGCTCTTTCTGAAAAAGATTTTTTTACGCCATTCTTTAAAGGTTGCATCAGCCTGTGCGATAATTTCTGAAACCCTCGCCAGATGTCATCTCTGGATATTCTTTTAATACCTCGCCCTGTGGCAGGATTTATAGTTTTAATACTTGACATAATTTTTAAAATTTTTGATTGTGTAAATATAAAAATTTTATTCACACAAAAATTGATCTATGTTAAGATTAGCTTTTTATTAAAAATCTTTAACAGAATTGTTAAAATCTTGCGAATTATCTACTTGAAGCCAATGCCCTGCATTTTTTTAATTTTTAACAATCTGGCTGTCTGGGAATTTCTCACGAATTAGGATTTCATCTTCTGGAAGGATGTAATTAGATTTTTCGCCAGCAAGGAATAAAGTTTTCCCTTTGAAAACACCTTCCTCTTCTATATTCTCCCACTAAATCAGCATATTTTTCGGAAAGAGTTTTTAGGTTAAATCTCCAGTTTAGTTTATTTTCTTGTTCCCCAATAGAGATTTTTGAGAAGGAATAAAAGCATGGCTCTGTCCGTAATGTATTTTTTTCCAGCTGAAGTTCCACATCTTTACGAGCTGAAACAGCAGAAAAAAATCCACACTTAGCAAGGCTTCAAAAGCAGTCTGATGATGCGGTCTGTAAGCCCTTGGCGCTATGTCTGCCACGATAAGTTTATTTACCCTTTCTGGATAAGAAATCGCAAACTGCATCACTGCCTTGCCGCCAAGAGAATGCCCCAAAAGATTAACCTTATCTAATTGATAATGATTGATATAGTTTAAAATATCCTCCGCCATTATCTGATGAGACATTTCATCCGAGTGAAAACTTTTTCCGTGATTACGCAAATCCACCAAATGGCAAGGCATCCACTGACCAAATTCCCTTCCGAAAGTCCCCCAATTATCTGATATTCCAAACAATCCATGAAAAACCAACAGAGGAGTTTCCTGAATTTCTTGTCCGTAAATTTTTGAGTTTAAAATCATTTTTCTTCTTTTTCAAAAATTGATTACAAAGCAAAAACCTTGTAAATCAACCTTATTCGGCTGGTTCTATTTTATTTTTCTTGAATAAATCATAATCGCCACACCTGCCAGCATGAATGGAATGCTCAGAACCTGCCCAGTATTGAGCCCTGCAAATGTGATAACCTCATCTCCTGCGGCTCTTTCAGGAATTCTACAAAGAAACGAATACTCCAAAAGTATCACAAAAACAGCCCAAAAAGCCATCCCTGCTGATATTTTTTTACGAGTAAATTTGTACAAAACAGCCAATAAAATAAATAAACAAACATACCCAAAAAGCCTCAAAAAGCTGAGTAGGATATCTCGGAACTATGGCTCCATATTCCATGCTCTGCTGTGGGAAAAAGTATCGCAAACGATGAAGTTTCGCTCGCTGGTTTTCCGATAATTTCAGAATTGAAAAATTCCCATTCGCACAAAAGCCCCTCCTAAGGCGATGACAATTCCTAATCTATCATAAAACCCAAAAAGGATTTTTCTTAATAATTCTATAACTATAATATAAAGTAGTCAAAATCAATGCGATAGTAGCACCGTGGCTCGCCAGCCCAGAAAAACCTGTAAACTCCAGCGTGAGGTTTTTGTCCTGATGGGCAGGAAAACACCCAAAAATCATTTACAAACAGACTCGGCTCATAGAAAACCACATGCCCTATTCTCGCCCCCCAAAAATAGTCTCCAGCAATGTCCATGTAAAGAGCGGATCTATGAATTTGTCATCTACATTGTCTATTTTGAAAATTTGTCTCATGATCAAAATCCCAAATCCAAAAGCAAAAACAAACATCAGCCCGTAATATCTCAGTTTAAAAACCAAAAATATCGATGCCTTCATTAGGATTCCAAATGCTAAAATCAGTATTTAGCCATACCATTTTACTCATCTGAAAATCCTGCTTTGTCAGCTGACCAGATTTTCAAAATATATTTGTAACTTTTTTAGGGATTCTGCGGACATTCCTTCCTCGCCGACAGGCATAAAATTTCTCATTAAGAATAAAATAGCCTTTCTTTTTAAACTCCTCATAATATGGAGCCAAATACTCATATTCTCTCTGGCCAGACAGCTCTGTATTATATTTATTAAGAATCACCAAAAACATCTGCATTCTCTGAACCGAGAGCATCATAAACCTGCTTCATATCAGGGCTTACAAATATTTTTACAGGGAGAGCTTCCCTTTTTAGTCACTATACTTCGTTGGAAAAACCATTTTTGTATTCTTGCGAAAAGAACAACTGAAACGGCAACAATACAAACAGAATAAAAAAATCTTATTTTATCTTTCATTTTAAATTTACTTTCTTTTTAGGTGGAACTGGGTCATAGCTGCCTCCCCATGGATGACAGCTCAAAATTCTCTTTGTTCCTAAAAATAATCCTTTCAGAAGGCCGTGTGTTTTCAGGGCTTCCAGCATATACTGAGAACATGTGGGCTGATAACGGCAGTTGCTCCCCAGCCACGGCGAAATGGCAAGCTGATAAAAAGCGAACCAGCATCACAAAAGGAAATATGATTATTTTTCTGAAACAAAATTTTATTTTTGGACAAAAATAAACTATTATAACAAAGCAAAACAAAATTTTAAATGAACAGAGCTTGTTACTTTGGGATTGATTTTAATTTTTTTATAACAAGATTTATTCCGTCGTAGAGCGTTTTTTAGGTCGCAAGACACCCTGTCGCCCACCTTGTATCCACTGCCTATTTCTCCTTCTTGGAAAGTCATTTTTGAAAATCTTCTATATCCACCACTTTCAGGTTTTTAAAATCAAATTTTTGGAATTTCTACTATCTCAAATTCAGTCAAACTAATAGGGCATAGCATTAAGCTGTCTATATACATTAATCCCTATGGACAAAGGTATTTCCTCATAGATTTCGTAAATCATTTTTGCATTTTTAATATTGGGCAATGCAAATTCATTGATAAATTTATCTAAAATCTCATCAAGTTTCAGAAAATCTCCACCCCTAAAAACTTCACCATCAGAAACCAGCTCTATCCAGTCCTCTTTCACCTTTTCTAGAATACTGATATTCAAACCCTTGCAGAAAAAGTATCCACTAAATCTATGCTGACAATCCAGCCAGGGTTGTCCATAGTTTCTATTTTTCACTCCATATTCATGCTCCCAGTCGCTATTACAGTGATTTTTATACCATTCTTGTATCAGCTCTATATTAGTCATTTCATTGATTTATAATATTTTTACAACTTTTCGGTTTTTATAATTTTCTAAATGAAAATCAATACTTTCATTGATAGGAATAAAATTATAATTCAGTTCTCGTTTTATTTTCTCATTAGAAATCGGTGTAAAAGCTAGTAACCGCCTCTATATTACTCTTGGTAACTCTCTTTAAACTTGGAATAAGCCACCCCAAAAGGACATTCGGCCAATACGCAAAATTCAGAATAGACTTTTGGAAGGATTTTCGTTTTGATTTTCCTAATTTTTAGCCTTACTATATCGGACAAATCCTGATATTTTCTATTCTCGGAAAGGATAATATACCGCTCGCCGAATTTGTTTTTATCCATCAGTTCCACTGCTATTTTTGCCACATCGCGAACATCCACATAGGCCGTTCCCCCTGAAAAAGTAAATGGATTTTTCTCAAAAGTGGTAAAAAGCTCTCCGCTGCTGTTTCCCCCAGTTTCCTGTGCCGATGATGACACCAGGGTTGATAATAATGGTATTCATCCCTCTGCTGAACTGCGCCAGACCTCCATTTCTGCAAGATATTTTTGACTGTGCATATCCAGAATGCTCTTCTTTTGGGTTAAACTGCGAATTTTTCATCAATGATCCCATTTTCATTCACCTCATCCAAAACCGCAATAGAACTCACAAAAAGAAACTTTTTCACCTGTTTTTCTTCAGCTATATAGAGCATATTTTTAGTACCTTCTACATTGGTTCTGAGCATTTTCTTGGGCATCTTTTTGGGTGAAAACTCACTTTTGCAGAGGCGTGATAGACCTCTTCCACACCATCCAAAAGCCGTTCTGAGCGAATCCAAATCCCACAAATCCACATCCACCCACTCTATCTCGCTCAAAAAGCCGTTCAGCATCCAGCCGTATAAAAAAGCCAAGATTTTTTGACTTCTTCTATATTGCTGCTTTTTCGCTTGGCAGCTCTCACTTTTTTGCCTTTTTTGAGAAGTTCTAAAACCAACACTCTTCCTAAAATTCCTGTTGCTCCCGTTACTAAAACCATTCTAAATTCGGTATTTTAAATTAAAAAGTGATAAACACAAAAAGGGTATTTATCACTTCTATTTTCTTTTATAACATTTTTTAGGTTATTCACTTCCATTTCGGTGAGAATTCGCCAGTGTCCTCGCTTGATGTTTTTTCTTGTAAGCCCAGCAAAAATCACTCTGTCCAAAAGCCTCCACTTCATAGCCCATTTTTCTTGAAAAATTCTCCTTACGACTCTGTTCCAGCCGATGTGGATTTCTTTCCCACTTCATTTTTAGGTTTTCCTTCGATGTATGAGATGCTGTCCACCTCTGCACGCCCTCTTCCAGACGAACTCCATCTGCTATCGTGCGCAGATCCTCCACGCTAGTTTTCTATCCAAAGTGACATGATAGATTTTTCCTCCGAAAGATGGATGCGTCAGTTTTTAGTCAAATGCCCGTCATTCTGTCAAAGAATAAGCCCTGTGGTCTGTCTATCCAGCCTACCCACTGGGAATAAACGATACGGCGAGGCGTTCGCTACCAAATCCATCACGGTCTTTCTCGCTTTCTCATCTTTTGTCGTAGAGATATATCCTTTCGGCTTTGTTAAGCAGCACATATACAGGCTTTTTTCTGGAGTTATACTCTGTCCATCGAAAACCACTCTGTCTGTTTTCTGAACTTGGTATCCCATTTCTGTAACTACCTTCCATTGACCTCCACTAGTCCTTGTGTAATCAGTTCATCAGCCTCTCTCCTGCTGCATATTCCAGAATTAGCGATGTATTTATTAAGCCCTAATTGTATCTTTTTCAACCTGTTTGCTGATTTTGTCCAATTTTTCTTTTCAGAATAAAGGATTTAGCCTTATCTTCCTGCTCTTCAGGTTTTTATAAAACTTTTTGGGAGCAGACGGTCTGTCCCTTCTCTCAAATTTATTTCTATCTTGGCTTCCTCTCCCCTCTTCTCTATTTCTATTATCCTTCTTCCCGAAAAACTTTTTCTATCTCTACTCATCTTGTTCTTAAATAATTTGTGCAAAGGTAATAAATTCTACCTTTTCTTTTTGTCTGAAAAATCAAAAATCAATACACCTTTATGAAAGATAAAAATTTATCTCTGATTTTTGTGGAGATTTTTCATCTAAAATCTGTGTAAATATCGTAGTTTTGTGGTTTGGAAAAATTTACAGCATGATTAATCCCTACTATGCTCTTGCACAGAATTTTTGGTTCGTTTCTCCTACTATTTATAAAAGTCGTTTTTATAAAAACTTATCCGTCTGGATAAAGAAAATATTTTTGAGAGAAATGCAGAACCAGAACTGCTTTGGCTGAAAGATTTCCTGCCACAGAAAGCTGTTTTCATAGACATCGGAGCAGGCTGAGGGAGATTATGTCTACTGGCTGGATTACATTCTTTTCCCTGAAAAACATTCATGTTTTTGAGCCTAATAAAAATCCTTTTGTAAAAGACTCAAAAATCTTTTCCTAAAATCAATTTCTTTATCAAAAAGCCTTATCCAATGAAAATAAGAAGGCTGAACTGATGATTCCTGTCCTCAACAAAGAAAAATCCACGAGGAAAAGCACCCTGCTGGACAACATTATAGAAGATGAGGACACAAAAATAGCCACACAAAAGGCGGAATGCATCACCCTTGACAGCTGGTGCCAACAAAGGGAAACAGAAAAAAGGAACTGGAAAGGCTGGATTTCATAAAGATAGACACGGTAGGGCAAGAACTCTCCGTGCTGGAAGGCGCGAAAGAAACCATAGAAAATTCAAACCTGTTCTGATGGTAAAAATCGAGCAAAAATTCCACTCCGAGCCGATTTGGGAAGTGATTTCTAATATAGAAAAATACGGATATTCGGCGCATTATCTGCATCGTGAGAATTTTTCGCTAAAACCTTGACCGAGGATATTCTAAATTCTCAAAAATGCTATCTTTGCCGAAGATTCTAGTAAATTTATCAAAAATATATTTTCATAAACAACAGATAATGAGCGTAATACTCTGACAAGGGCTAAAAATATTCCATTGTAGGATATCTGGGATTTTTGCTGGGAACACTGGCAAATTTCTTTATTTTTCCCAAATGATTTGGAATTTTTATGGCAAGTTGAGATTTATTTTTCCCAACGGCGGAGATGTTCGTTCCCATCGTAGTTTTTGGAATTTCTTTTTCTAATGTCAAGTTTTTTTACAGACCCAAAAAGACGGAAAACATCAGAATATGCTCTCGCTGTCCCTTGTAGGGATTTTTATCAATTTTTATTTTTGGGATTATTTACATTCTGATTTTCAATATCTTTCCTTCTCTGAAACAAAGTGAAAACTGGCAGGCAAAACATCTGATTTTTCCTTTGATTTTGTTTCTGTCCATTTCTACTGTTTTGAATAAATATATTTCAATTATAAACGCATCGCCATTCCGAACATTTTTGAAAATCTTTTTCCCTAAACTCGCCAACATCGGTGCTTTTTGTTTGTTTTTCTTCATAAAAGTCCCTGAAAAATATGGCGCTTATTTTCTTTATTTCTGTTTTCTTTGTGGCAATGTTAGGTTATTTCCTATATAACAACAAGTTAGAGAAATTTCATTTGATTTTTAGCACAGATTATTTCCAACAAAACGGGCTTTTGGGTTCAGATTTTTATCGTACAGCTTTTTTTGGATTTTTGGGAAATATAGGCAGTTTTTTAGCTTTTGAAAAATCGCCAATGTGATGATTGAGGGAATACATCGGCTTTTGAACAAAATGGGCTTTTCAGCAATATTTACTCCATCGTTACCCTTATAAACATCCCTCAGATGGGGCTTACAACATCTCCGCACCGATGATTAACAAGCATCTTACGGAAAACACCTTGCAGGACCTTTGACCGCTTTCACAAAAACTTCCCTCAGTTTATTCTTTTTTAGGATTGGTCTTTTTCGTGTATTGTGGTGGGATTTTCCCTTCCTTACGGACTTTATGAAAAATGGAGAACTCCTTCGGACAGCAGAACCTATTTTTATGGATTATCGGCATGACTATGCTGTTTGATTTGGCTACGGATTCAACAGCCATATCATTTCCATGTCCAAATTTTATAAGTACAACACCCTGTTTATGCTTATTTTTAGCCGTGGTGACTCATCGCTCTAAATGCTTTTTCCTAAAATATACCGATTTAGGAATTTTGGGAATTGCCATTTCTTATGCCGTTTCTTTGACCTCGTTTAATTTAATAAAAATCGTGTTCAACTCACCGCCATTTCAAGGGTTTTTCCCATCTATCCATCAAAATGATATGGTCAATTATAATCTGCGGCTCCGCGATTGTTTTAGCTTCGGTTTTTCCTAATTTTTCAGTCCAGTTTCGTGAATTTGATTTACAAACCTGCTTTGGTTTTAGTCGTGATATTCATTGGAAATCTTATTTTTAAAAATATATCCACTAAACCCAAATTCTACAAAAAGTATTTTTCTGAAAAATCTGAAAACAATAAAAACGAAAGTAAGGCAGTTTTGCCTTACTTTTCACACTTAGTGATTATGATTAGAAAAAAATTGAATTTCAGTTCTTTTTCTTTCAGCAGCCCTTCATGGGTCAGCATTTTTCCGTTTTTCATCAGTCAAAAACCCAGAACGGATAGGGTAGGAACTCTGCCTGCCAGCCAGCTCGTAGGCTATTTTATGTAGTCCCGATGTTCCATTGGACACGAAAAGTATATTTCTTCCCAAAAAAACTCTATGTCTTTTGGTATTTTTCAGATTGATGCTTATAAAATAAACGCTGTCCCATGTGCTCTGAGGAAGTTTTTGATAAATTTTTCTTCTGCACTCTGCACTCCGCACCATTCGGTGGTGAATAAAACAACCACAGGTTTAGGATTTTCTTTTTCTTAATTTTTTTCCACTTCCTCAAAACTATCTCAGTATCTGAGCATGAGAAAAACAGGACAACACAACCGCTAAAAAGCGAATTTTTAGTTTCATATTTTTATTTTATCGTGTATCTTATTCCTAGGAAACCTCTGATTTTTCTGCATCGGAGCGTATCCGTAGGATGGTTCAAACTCATATCCGTTCGGATTATTGGTTCCGTATCTTTATCAAACGGGTCAAAAGGTCTTAGAATAGGTCTTTTGGAGTGAAATTAAACAAATTTTTTCACACCGCCATAAATTTCCAATCCATTGTCAAACTTAGTTCTCAGCTGAATATTCGCCAAACTATACCATGGCGAGTATTCTGGTCGAAATCCTTCGGAACGGTGATAAGGCGCATCGGCCCATAAACTTCACCCGTGAAATCCATCCCCTGAATTTTCTACTAAACTCATAGCTAAGAGCATAAGTTCCAGACCATTTAGATGCGAGCTGCTCGTATTTTTGTGCGTTTCGCCCCTTCTTCATACTTTTCAAAAACATCCATATAGGTTGCCCCTATATTTGAGGCTCAGCGGAATACCAAATTTTATATTCGCTCCCAATGAAATCTCTTGGCTTATCGCATGCCCTTTCAGGTTATCATAAATGATTTTATCACTATCTGTCTCTGTATCAGCCACGATTTTTATTCGTGAAATAGGAATAAAAAGCCGTAGCATCTATATCAATATAGCCGTTTCCTGCGGTTATTTTTGAGTAAAAATTGATATTTCCGTTGATGGATTTTTCTGGTTTAATGTCTCTGATGACCGTTTCTCTGGCATTAGTGAGCGATTTATGGTCTTCGGTAAAGACATTCACCACACGGAAACCAGTCCCAAAACTCGCTCTAATGCTGGTCGCAGGGCTTGGGCTCAGTTTATAAGCCAGCCTTGAGAGTGGATAAATCCATGATTTTTACTATGGTCTAATCTATACCCCAGCAAAAAGCGAATGTTTGTCATTAAAAGTCCATTGGTCTTGCACGAAAAGCCCTGGAAGCCAGTCGCTGGTCGGGTTATTCGTTCCGTCTGTGTTTTGCGTTCCTATCGTACTGTCATCGTAGTAGTTATGGCGCAAAGTAGCTCCTGCTATCAAGTCATGCTTTCCGAAATTTTTATTCCAATAAAACTGCCCAAAACTCGTGCGCTGTGTCGCATCAAAGGCTTCTGTTCCGTATCTAGAGTCCTGATTATGATAATTAAACGAAAGCTGTAAAAACAACTGCTCCACCGTAGGAAGCTGATAAAGCCCCTATCGCCTCAAAAGCGGTTGGTATAGATACTTTCGCCATAGACTTCATCGCCGCCTCTATGCTGTTTCTGCCACTGGAGCTGCCCTCCCAATCGGTCTTCATAAAGGTATCTTGCCATAAAGGAAGCCATTCTATTGTCTTTTCGCTTAAAATTCCACTTGTTAAACACAGAAACTCGGTCTTGAAGCGTGGTATCCATGAAGCCATCATTATTCTTGTCAATTCTATTCGTAAAATTAAAATAATTCACGCTCAAGATAGACGCTGCTTTCTTTACCAATATTGAATTTCGTAGCCAAATCCATATTCTGCTCGCCCCAAGAAGTCAGTGCTAAAATCCGAAGCAAACTTCGGTGCGGTCAGGGCGTTTTTAGTGATGATATTGATAGTTCCTCCCATCGCTTCCGTCCCATATACAGAGGATGCAGGACCTTTCACGATTTCTATTCGCTCTATCATAGAATTCGAATTCCACTCAGACCGTAGACCGTGGAAAGGGAACTCACTATCGGCATTCCATCGATGAGAATCAGCGAGTAAGGCCCTTCCAGCCCATTGATATGGATGTCTCCCGTATTACAAACCGAACAGTTAATCTGCGAACGAATCCCATTAACCATAGAAATAGATTCTAAAAGGTTAGAAGTCGGATTTTTCAAAAATTTCTTGGTATAAATTTCCACTGGAACGGGACTTTTTAGACTTGCTTATCGGTTTGAGCGTTCCTGTGATAATCACTTCATCTACATTTTTATCCCTGTGAAGGGAGTCTTGCTTTTACATCTTGCGCATTCATCAAACCCTATGAAAAAAACAGGGCTGACAATGGAAAAAGTTTATAATTTTTCATAATATAATTAGATTTAATTAGAAATAAAATGTTAGAGCAAAAACTAATATTTTTAAATACACAAACCAAATTTTTTATTTAAAAATAATTCTAAAAAGCATTTTTCCTCATCAGATAAATATTTAAAAATCATAATTTTAGGCTAAAAATTGATTTCTTTTATCAAAAATCTAATTTCACGACAAATTATTTTTATTAATGAAAAACTGGACATTTTAAAAATGGAATAACATATTAGGCTGGGCAGTTTTTGGGATTGCTTTTGGTTACCCTATCTATCTCACAATAGAGCATAAATTCAGCTTTTTGGGATACGGGTGAGTATATCTCATCCGCTGTAAAACTAGAAGTTACCCACGCACCAGGAGCGGCATTGTTCCAGCTGGTGGGCGCTGTAGCGGCTATTTTGAGCTTTTGGGAACGAGGCCTATTACTCATGATTATCAATGCTATGTCTGCGCTATTCAGTGCATTTACGATTTTATTTCTTTTTGGACCATTACACATTTAGTCCGCAGAATTTTAAATAAAGAAATGGAAGAGCTCAGCTCAGCGGAAATGATTTCTGTGCTGTTTTCGGGAGTTATAGGCTCGCTGGCGTTTACTTTTTCGGATACTTTTTGGTATTCTGCTGTGGAAGGGCGAGGTGTATTCTATGGCGTCCATGTTCATCGCACTTGTAGTCTGGCTGATTACAAAATGGGAAAACGAATACCATGACAGCGACAGCCAGAGATGGATTATCCTGATTTTCTTTATCACAGGGCTTTCTGTGGTGTCCATATGATGGTGATGCTGGCAGTTCCTGCGGTGTGTTTTCATCTATTATGCCAGAAATTACAAATTCACTTGGAAAAACTTCATCATTGCTAATTTTCATCACGCTTGGAGTTTTAGTATTTGTTTTTAAAGAATTTTTCCCTATTGTGATGAGACTTTTTGAAAGAGCGAGATTTTCTTTTGTGAATAGTGTCGGACTGCCATTCCATTCAGGAACTATCATTGCGTTTTATGATTTTGATTGCTTTTTGTTATTATATTATCAGATATACAAGAAAAACCAAAAACAATCTATACCAAACCATCGCATTATCAGTAGTTTATATGATCATTGGGTTTTTCGTGCTGGATGATGATTCCTATCAGAGCCAATGCCAATCCTCCCTATGAACCTGAACAATCCTGATACTGCTATCGGTATGCTGGATTACTACAACCGTGAGCAGTACGGCGACTGGCCTACTATATATGGGCAAAAACTACACTGCTCATCTAGATGCGCACGGAATAGAAAAGAAACGAGGATGGCGGCTACAAAACAATAAAAACAGGCGATGTCTACGAGAAAAACGAAAAACAGGAAAATATGACAAAAGTAGACGAACGCACCACTATGTGTACAACAAAGACCATGTCAGCTTCTTGCCGAGAATGTACAACTCTGACAGGACTATAATGAACAACTATGTGTCTATGTATGGTGCGCCTGATTTTGAGTTCAATTACTCTAATGAAAATATAGTGGACAATCCTCATAGCAAAAAGGTTTTTGATGAATTTAAAAAGCTAAAGTATGAAGATGGAAACATCACTGCAAAAGATTATCTTGATGTAAAAAGCTATGATTTAATCAAAATCAAAAAGCCCACTCTAGCGCAAAACCTGCATTATTTCATTGATTTCCAGAATGGATATTATTTCGCTCGTTATCTGATGTGGAATTTCGTAGGAAGACAAAAACGACCTGAAGGACACATGGAAAACACAAACGGAAACTGGATTAGTGGAATTTCTGCATTGACAACATGATGCTGGGCGACCAAGACAACTCTGCCATCAAAAATTCAAAAACGAAAGTCACTGTATATTTTTCTTCCTGCCTTTCCTTCTTGGAATCATTGGTTTTGCTTTACCAATCACTGAAAAGATTTTGGAAGATTGTACGCCTTGCTTTCTATATTTATCCTAATGAGTGTGGAATTATTTTTCTACACGGGGTAAAACCATTTGAACCAAGGAAAGAGACTACGCTATGGTTTGGCTCATTCTATGTTTTTTGCAATATGGATAGGTCTGGAGTAGCAGGAATTTTTGATTTTCTTTAAAAATAAAAATAAAAAAGAATTCTTATAATATCGCTACAGGGAGCATTCTACTGAGAATTCCTCTAATGATGGGCTTCCAAAACTACACCCACATGACAGAAGTGGTAGATACACAGCATATGATTATGCCTATTCTTCGCTGAAATCCCTCCCTAAAAATGGAATTTTATTTGTCTATGGGGATAATGACACTCACCCTACTTGGGCCATCCAAGAGACAGAAAAGATTCAGAGATGATGTGAAAGTAGTGAATCACTACGCTTTTGGCTACTTCCCTGGAATATAGACCAAGTGAAAAGAAGAACTTACAATGCTATGCCTGTTCCTTCCTCACTGTCGCATGCCGAATACCGAGAGGGAACGAAATGACCAAAATCTATCTAATGGACAAAAACAGCTGGGCTAATATCTTTGAAAACCTCGAAGAACAAGGACTTCAGCGACAGAATTGACTTCTTTAAGAAAATACCTAACCCAAGAAAGTATGACATTAAAAAAGCTATCCAGTTCCTCCGCTCCAAATCAGAGGACAAGGATATGATTCTAAAAATGTTATTCGGTGAGGAGCATTATCACTAGTTTAACTTCCTGCCTGTAGAGCAAATTCGTATTGCCTAAATAAAAGAAAATGCAGTAAATACGGAATCATAAAAGCTCAGGATGCTGCACTTGCAGAAAACAAATCATCATAAACTACGAAGGTTCTACCATGTACAAAAATGAACTTATGATGATGGATATTTTTAGCAAATTTTTGACTGGAAAAGACCTATAAGTTTTCTCTTCTGGAGGTATTTACAAACTCTAATAATATATTTTTATCTAAAATGATTATTTACAATTTGATGGGTTTAACTATCGCCTCGTTCCTATCAAAAACACTGGAAAGACCAGATGGTGATTTAGGGCGTGTGGATGCAGATGAGCTCTACAAAGTTGTTAAAAATTTCCGTTGGGGAACTTCAAAGACCTTAAAAGTCCACTATGATGAAACAGCGACTTCCAACATCATGAACTACAGAACATCTGCTGGAAGAGCGCATGAAGCTTTTAGCCCTAAAAGGACAAAAAGCAAAAGCTTTGGAAATTTTAGATTTGGCTTCAAGAGAAATTCCTGTGGAGAAATATAATGATCCTCGCTCGGTGAGTGCTATTATTTTCGGATATATAGCAGCCGGAGAAGAACAGAAAGGTCTCAAAATCGCTGAGCAAATGAAAAAGATATTTTTAGCTGAATATGACTACTATCTAAGCCTCAGCAAGCGAGAACAAAACCTCCTCAGAAGACAGATGGTTACCCAGCCCTATGCTCTACTCTATGGTGGTCCAAGCAGTAGTAAGCGGCTACTGAATCAGCTGGTAAAAAGACAAAGGATACCAATATTTGGTTAATTCCATTTCGGTTATTGACAAAAGATTTGATAATTTCATCAAAAATTAGAGATGATGGGAAAGAAGAAGCTTTTTGAAAATCCGAGGAAGTGCAGAACATCACGCCTTTCTATCAGTTCCTTTTCCCTATCATGGAGCCCTTTCGACTCTACTTATGAAAAAGAAAAACCTCAGAAAAATAACCCCAAAAAGTTATAAGTGTAACTGAATAAAACCTACAAAAGCGAGTCTTATAGCTCGCTTTTTCTATTGAGTATTTTACCAAAATTAAACCTATATTTGTGAAAATTTAAATACATATATATGATACAGCATTTATCAAACATCAGCCACAAAGATTCTAAAAATTTCTTTCTAATAGCTGGTCCATGCGCCATAGAAAGCGAAGATATGGCGATGAGAATAGCCGAAACCGTTATCAAAATCACTGATAAATATAACATTCCCTACATTTTCAAAGGAAGTTTCAAAAAGCCAACCGCTCTCGTGTGGATTCCTTTCACAGGCATAGGCGATGAAAAAAAGCACTTCAAATCCTGAAAAAGTAGGCGAAACTTTCAACATTCCATTACCACAGACATCCACGAAAATGCACACGCCGAGCTGGCAGCCCAATTCGTAGATGTATTACAAATCCCTGCCCTTTCTGGTTAGACAGACGGATCTCTTGGTAGCTGCCGCTAAAACCAACAAGGTCGTGACTCTGAAAAAGGACAGTTTCTATCACCAGAAGCGATGAAATTCGCTGTACAAAAAGTAAAAAGACTCTGGAAATGATAAAACAGCCATCATAGAACGAGGAAATTCTTTCGGGATATACTGACTTAATAGTAGATTATCGTGGAATTCCTATTATGAAACAATATTCTCCTGTAATTCTAGATATCACCCACTCATTACAACAACCTAACCAAGAAAGCGGAGTTACTGGCGGCAGACCAGAACTTATAGAAACTATTGCGAAAGCAGGAATTGCTGTAGGAGCTGATGGAATATTCTTAGAAACACATCCTAATCCTTCTGAAGCTAAATCCGATGGAGCAAATATGCTTTCAACTTGACAAATTAGATAATCTTTTTAGCTAAATTAACTAAAATAGAGAAGCTATTTTATAATTTGTAAACTAAATAATATAAAATTTTTATAAAATAATTTGATTTTTCAAGAAAAATACATTTTAGATTATCTAAAAATAATCTATAAAATAATAAAGGTATCTTCCCAAATGATTTGGGAAGATATTTTTTTAAATACCTATATACAAAATATAATAAAAAATAATGTCATGATAAACTAAAATCATATAAATATTTTTCATATATTATATATTAATAATATCAGTATAATTTATTTTATATAAAAATATTTCTTAAAAAGTTATTCTTATATTATATTTATCTTTGTAGAAATAAAATTAAACTCAAAAATTCAAAACACTATGAAAAAGACAATTTCAATATTATCTATTTTTTACAGTTTCATTTTTATTCACAAGATAATAATAATGATATAAAAAAATGAAAAATAATAATCAGATTATAAGTAAAAGATTTTTAATATCATTCTGAAAATAAAAATATCATAAAAATAGAAAATCAAAAGCCTATTCATATTGAAATATTTTCCAATACAAACAAATAAAGAATATAGAAATATAATTCTCTAAATGATTTAAATCTATCTATTTTTAATAAAAACTATGGATGATTTAGGAGAAAATATATCTAATTATAATAGTATAGATAATAATATTGTAGCTATTAGATATGAAAATTTAAGTGAAATAGAAAAATACTACATATAAAGTAGATAGAATGTTAGAAAATAAATATATATATAAAGCAGATAAAACTAAAACTTATTGGAGTTAATATTATAAAACTAAATATACTTTTATATATAAACATAAAATAATATATATGGCTACAAAAACATATTCTCAAAAATAACAAATGCTAAAAGTTTTAATCGATGGATTAAAAAGAAAAATAAAATCTAATCTTCCTGCTGGTATTACAGATGATACTATTGGAAATTTAGAAACTTTAAGAGAAAAATAGAAACTTTAAATAGTGAAAATGAAGGATTAAAAAGCAGAATCCAAGAAAAACAGAGGATATAAACTCTAAACTAAAAAGAATTAGATAAACTCTACTCTCAAATGAAAAAAAGAGTAAAACTAGATATAGAACAAAGTCTTTGGGGAAAATTTGGGATAGAGGATAAACGATAAATGATTATACTACAATTGAAAGCCAATATTATATTAAATCTATTTTATTGGCTTTCTTTTTATTATAAATACTTATCTGGAGTTTTGATCAACCTTGATTATTTATTTTATAAGCCTAATTTTTTTCTATTCCTGCTAAAAATATCATTAACTATTCTGTCAAGATCTCAGTTATTTACCATCACTACCATTTTTGCTTTAGAGTAATAATGATTCCTCTCCATGAGATGCTGTCCCACGAAATTAGGCAGTTCTTCATCTTTCACGCCTGCTATCAGAGGCCTATCACCCTTCTCTTGCAAAAGATTCTTCACCAAAGTACTCACATTAGCCGCCAGATAAACACTCACTGATCTTTCGTTTATAGCATCTCATGTTATCATAGTAGCACGGTGTCCTCCTCCCAAACTCAAAACCACATCTTCCTGAGTGTTTAAAACCCTTTTCCAAGACCTCTTTTTCCTTTTTCTAAAAAACAATTCTCTCTCTTGGAAAAATTTCAGGAATAGACAGATCCCTAATTCACTAGAAATTTCATTATCCAAATCAATATTTTTTAAAGCCTAATTTTAGAGCTTAACTCTTTGGAAATAATAGACTTACCACTTCCCCATATAACCCATAAGTGCTAATTATCATGATAAAATTTTTCAACAAATTTGATAAAAATTTTTGATAATAAAAATACCTATCTTTGCACCACTCAAAAATTACTGACACAGTAATGATGGAGACCTGGTAGCTCAGCTGGTAGAGCAATACACTTTTAATGTATGGGTCCTGGGTTTCGAATCCCAGCCAGGTCACTACAGACAATACAAAGTCTGCGTGGTGAAATTGGTAGACACGCCATCTTGAGGGGTGGTATCCTAAGGATGTGCTGGTTCGAATCCAGTCGCAGACACGAAAAGATATTTTGTTCATTCATATTGTAGACCTGGTAGCTCAGCTGGTAGAGCAATACACTTTTTAATGTATGGGTCCTGGGTTCGAATCCCAGCCAGGTCACTTTTTAAATAGAAAATAGTAATTTTTCATATTAATATTTTTGTGATTTGGTGTTTAAAACCTTTAACTTTTCCAGTTAAAGGTTTTTCTTTACTTTTCCTATAATTTTTCTAATTTCGTTGCATAAAATATAAATAAAAATGGAAGAACACACGGAGAATTCTCATCACTGGAGCTAATGGGCAAATAGGCAGTGAATTAGTAACAAAACTTGCTCAGCATATATGGAAAGGAAAACATAATAGCTTCTGACCTCTACATAAAAGAAGGGCTGGACAGCGCTGGAAAATACATAAAACTAGATGTTACTGATCACCAAGAACTAGAAAAACTATCAAAAGAATACAACATTACTACTGTCTATCATCTCGCTTCACTCCTATCTGGGGACTTCCGAAAAACAGCCTCTTTTGGCTTGGAATGTAAATTTAGACCCACTGCTTCATCTATGCGAAATGGCGAAAAATGGACTCATCAAAAAGATATTTTTGGCCAAGTTCTATTGCTGTTTTTGGAAGAGGAATTTCTCCTTATAATGTAGAACAAGAGGTTGCACTCAATCCTTCTACCATCTATGGAGTAACCAAAAGTAGCAGGCGAAAAACTCTGTGAATACTATCACAAAAACACAATGTAGACATCAGAAGTATCCGATACCCTGGGCTGATATCTTGGCAGACACCTGCTGGCGGAGGAACCACAGACTATGCTGTAGAAATTTTCTATGAAGCAATAGAAAAAGGAAAATACACAGCTTTTCATCCAAAAAGGAACTGCCATGCCTATGCTATACATGGAAGATGCCATAGACGCAACGATAAAACTCATGAAGCCTCTAGCGAAAAGTATTTCCGTAAGAACATCTTATAACTTAGGCGGAATGTCCTTCACGCCAGAAGAATTAGCTGAAGAAATCAAAAATTATTCCTGATTTTGAAATCTCTTATGAACCTGATTTTAGAGCAAAAATAGCAGAAAAGCTGGCCTAAAAGTATAGATGACAGCGTTGCTAAAAAGATTGGGGACTGAACTATAAATTTCGGAATAAAAAGAAATGTCCGAAGATATGATAAAGAACCTGTCATAAAAACTAAAGAAATAAAAATCCTCTTAAATTTTGAGAGGATTTTTCAGTTAATTAAAATCTACGAATGATGTATATTTTTATGTTATTTTTCAATAAATCTCTAATTTCAGTCAATAATTCCTCTTGTGTAGGACTGCTGGCTCATCAGCTGGTTTTTCGTTTTTAAAGTTTATTAATTCCCTTTATCATCATGAAATAAGATAGAAAGCAATGATAACGAAAATTGATTACCGCTGAAAGGAACACGCCATATTTAACACCTCCAAAGCTGTAAGCTCTTCAATATTTGTCAAATTAGCAGCTTCCAAAGCTGGATTCAGAAGAAGAGGCGTAATAACATCTTCTATAAAAAGAGCTCACTATATCTTACCAAAAGCTCCTCCAATAATCACCCCTACTGCCATATCCACCACATTTCCTTTGATGGCAAATTCTTTAAATTCTTTTATAAAACTCATAATTGCATTTTTACTCACGCAAAAGTAAAAATTTATTTATTAAAAGCAAGTCATAAATTACATTCATAGATTAAAT
>BNJS01002102.1_pt1 | contig 107051 bp, 191 predicted proteins | sample 8540461 | NCBI WGS metagenome assembly BNJS01 (sample SAMD00202454, study PRJDB9452) | human saliva metagenome | isolation source: human saliva | place: Japan
AATCACACAAAAACCTCTGCATAATGCATGGGCTTTATTTTCTACGATTAGCGTGCGGCTATCAAAAGCAATTTTTAAGCGCTCGAAAGTGCGGTTATTTTTATAAAGATTTCTTTTGCTAGTCGCAATCTGGAAAAATAAGGCATTGTTTTTAATCTGAATTTTAAAGGAAAACATCGTGAATCCAATTGTTAAACAATTTTAAATACGGTCAACATACCGTTACTCTAGAAACCGGCGCAATTGCGTCAAGCAACTGCTGCGGTCATGGCAAGCTGGACGATACCACGGTATTCGTGACTGTTGTGGCTAAAAAGATGTGAAAGAAGGTCAAGACTTCTTCCCATTAACCGTAAACTACCAAGAGCGTACTTATGCGGCGGGTAAAATCCCTGGTGGTTTTCTTTCAAACGTGAAGGTCGTCCATCTGAAGGCGAAACCTTTAATTGCACGTTTAATCGACCGTCCAATTCGTCCATTATTCCCAGAAGGTTTCTTCAACGAAATCCAAGTTGTGGCGACTGTGGTTTCTGTAAACCCACAAATCAGCCCTGATTTAGTGGCAATGATCGGTGCTTCTGCAGCATTAACCTTATCTGGTGTGCCTTTTCAATGGCCCTATCGGTGCTGCGCGTGTTGGTTTTATTGACAACCAATTCGTATTAAACCCAACCATGGCTGAACAAAAAAACAAAGCCGTTTGGACTTAGTGGTTGCAGGTACTGACAAAGCCGTATTAATGGTTGAATCTGAAGCTGACATCTTTAACTGAAGAACAAATGTTAGCAGCGGTCGTATTCGGTCATCAACAACAACAAGTTGTGGTTGAAGCGATCAAAGAATTTTGCAAAAGAAGCAGGCAAACCACGTTGGGATTGGGTTGCACCACAACCAAATACAGATTTAATCAACAAAGTAAAAGCGATTGCTGAAGCACGTTTAGGGCGATGCATACCGCATTACTGAAAAAAACAAGCTCGTTACGAACAAATTGATGCGATTAAAGCAGATGTGATTGCACAAATCACAGCTGAAGATGAAGAAATCAGCGAAGGTAAAATCGTGGATATTTTTCACCGCACTTGAAAGCCAAATCGTTCGTGGCCGTATCATTGCTGGTGAACCACGTATTGATGGTCGTACCGTTGATACCGTTCGTGCATTAGATATTTGCACTGGTGTATTACCACGTACTCACGGTTCTGCAATTTTTCACCCGTGGTGAAACGCAAGCATTAGCCGTTGCAACGTTAGGTACTGAGCGTGATGCACAAATCATTGATGAATTAACAGGGTGAACGTCAAGATCACTTCTATTCCACTACAACTTCCCTCCATACTCTGTAGGTGAAACCGGGTATGATTGGCTCACCAAAACGTCGTGAGATCGGTCACGGTCGTTTAGCAAAACGTGGTGTAGCAGCTGTTATGCCAAGCCTTGCAGAATTCCCGTATGTTGTGCGTGTTGTATCTGAAATCACTGAATCTAACGGTTCTTCTTCTATGGCATCTGTATGTGGTGCATCTTTAGCATTAATGGATGCGGGTGTACCAATCAAAGCGGCTGTTGCAGGTATCGCAATGGGCTTAGTGAAAGAAGAAGAGAAATTTCGTGGTTCTTTCAGATATCTTAGGTGATGAAGACCACTTAGGTGATATGGACTTTAAAGTAGCGGGTACACGTGAAGGCGTGACCGCACTTCAAATGGACATCAAAATTGAAGGTATCACCCCTGAAATTATGCAAATTGCATTAAACCAAGCGAAAAGTGCACGTATGCACATCCTTGGTGTAATGGAACAAGCAATCCCGGCTCCACGCGCGGATATCTCCGATTACGCACCGCGCATCTATACAATGAAAATTGATCCGAAGAAAATCAAAGACGTCATTGGTAAAGGTGGCGCAACAATTCGTTCACTAACTGAAGAAACTGGCACTTCTATCGATATCGATGATGATGGTACAGTGAAAATTGCCGCAGTAGATAGCAATGCAGCGAAAAAAACGTAATGGGACGTATTGAAGAAATCGTTGCAGAAGTTGAAGCTGGGCGCAATTTACAAAAGGTAAAGTCACTCGTCTTGCTGATTTTGGTGCATTCGTAGCAATCGTTGGAAATAAAGAAGGTTTAGTTCATATTTCTCAAATTGCTGAAGAGCGCGTAGAAAAAGTTAGCGATTACCTCCAAGTGGGTCAAGAAGTAAACGTAAAAGTTGTTGAAATCGATCGTCAAGGTCGTATTCGTTTAACAATGAAAGACTTGGCTCCAAAACAAGAAACTGAAATTAACCAAGAAGATTCTGTAGAAGAACAAGAATAATCTTGGAATATCGAATCAAAACTTGGTAGCAACCGCTGCCAAGTTTTGTTGTTTTCCAACTTTTAGGCATAAAGAAAGCAAATGTGGTGTTTTCGCTTATCTCGCCATTTTATAGTCTATTTATTTAGCTTATGTGCGATCTTACTCCTTGCTGGCTGTGTTCAGTCTAGGGGCGGTTTTGTGTCTAAAAATCATGTCGTGTTGGCTGAACAAAACCCGAATACTCACTTTGAACAAGAAGTGATGATCGTGCGATTAAGCCAAGTACTACTCGTTGGAAAAATGAGTAATGAAGAACGTGCATCGTTACATTTTGAACGTGGCGTACTCTATGATTCCCTTGGATTATGGGGACTTGCTCGTTACGATTTTTACTCAAGCCCTTGCATTACAGCCTAAAATGGCATCTGTGTACAATTACTTAGGGCTTTATTTATTGCTTGAAGAAGATTACGATGGCGCATTGGAAGCATTCAATACGGTGTTTGAATTAGATTCAGGTTATGACTATACCCACCTTAATCGTGGTTTAAATTTTTATTATGTAGGGCGCTACCATCTTGCTCAGCAAGATTTCTTACAGTTCTACCAAGCCGATACAAAAGATCCCTATCGTGTCTTATGGCTATATTTGAACGAACAAAAATTAAAACCACAAGAAGCCCAAACAAACCTTGTTGAACGAGCAAAAAGGGCTATCAGAGGACTTCTGGGGTACACACATCGTTCAATATTACTTAGGACACATCTCTGTAGAAGAATTACAACAACGTGCGAGTGAATTTGCTGAAAATTCGCAACAATATGCTGAAATTCTCACAGAAACCTATTTTTATCTAGCAAAACAAAAACTCAATGTAGGGCTAGTAGATGAAGCGGCAGCTTTATTTAAATTAGCTATGGCAAATCAGGTTTATAACTTTGTTGAGTATCGTTTTGCCGCGTTTGAACTAATGAAATTAAAAACCTGTTCAAACAGAAGACGAAAAAGAAGAGAAAAAGTGCGGTAACAAAAAGCGATTGTTTTCTAAAAATCAATCAAAAACTCACCGCTCTTTGCAGTAGCACGAATAGAAAAATTCATTCGCTCTACTCAACTTAATAAACCGAAGGCCTCTTTGAGCTTTCCTTATTTATATTCGAGTATTTTTAATGACTGACAAAATTACTTTTTAATGACTTAGGCTTACCTGAGTTCATCTTAAAAGCTGTTTCTGACTTAGGTTTTGAAACCCCTTCTCCAATTCAACAAGAATGTATCCCGCATTTGCTCAGTGGCAATGATGTGCTAGGGTATGGCACAAACGGGTAGTGGTAAAACCGCTGCCTTTTGCACTGCCTTTATTAGCGCAAATCGATCCAAGTGAAAAAAACATCCACAAATGTTAGTGATGGCACCTACTCGCGAACTTGCTATTCAAGTTGCCGATGCTTGCGAACAATTTGTTAAATATGCTCATGGCTCCCGCATTGTTACCTTATATGGCGGGCAACGTTATGACATCCAACTTCGTGCATTAAAACAAGGCGCACAAGTGGTTGTGGGTACACCTGGTCGTATTCTTGACCATATTCGCCGTGGCACATTAAATCTTTCTGAACTTCGTTTTATCGTATTAGATGAAGCAGATGAAATGCTACGTATGGGTTTCATTGATGATGTAGAAACCGTCATGGCAGAATTACCAGAAAATCACCAAACAGCATTATTCTCTGCAACAATGCCTGAACCGATCCGTCGTATTACGAAACGTTTTATGAATGATCCAAAAGAAGTGAAAGATCAAAGTTAATAACGAAAATGCCCCAGATATCGACCAAAGTTGCTGGTATGTGCACGGCGTGCGTAAAAATGAAGCCCTTCTTCGTTTCTTAGAAGTAGAAGATTTTGATGCAGCGATTATCTTTGCTCGCACTAAAACTGGTACTTTAGACATTACAGAACTACTTGAAAAAAATGGTTTCCGTTCTGCCGCACTTAATGGTGATATGACACAACAATTGCGCGAACAAACCCTCGATCGCTTACGTAACGGCAGTTTAGATATTGTTGTGGCAACCGATGTGGCCGCACGCGGTATTGATATTGAACGTATCAGCCTTGTGGTGAACTACGATATTCCGCTTGATGCAGAATCTTATGTACACCGAATTGGCCGTACTGGTCGTGCAGGTCGTTCTGGTCGTGCTTTATTGTTCGTTGAACCTCGCGAGCGTCGTTTACTTCGTAATATTGAACACCTAATGAAAAAAGGTATCAATGAAGTGGAATTGCCAAATCATCTTGTGTTACAAGAATGCCGCCGCAAAAAAATTCGTCGCAAAAAAATTACAAAACAACTAGAACATCACGATTTAGAACAATATCGTAGTTTATTAGAAGACTTATTCACAGCCGATCAAGATCAAGAAGATATTGCTGCAGCAATGTTAATGTTGCTACAAGGCAAACAAAAATTAATTCTTCCACCCAGATCCGCCAATGGAAAAAAACGTCGTCGTGAACGTAATGAACGAGGTGATCGCCGTGAAAAATCCACGTTCAGCTGAACGTCGTGGCGAACGTAAAGGCTATGGAAATCCACAACCAATGGATTTATATCGTATCGAAGTCGGGTCGTGCGGATGGTGTAGAAGTTCGCCATATCGTGGGTGCGATTGCTAACGAAGGTGATATCAATAGCCGCTATATTGGTCATATCAAACTTTATGATGACTACACTACCGTTGAATTGCCACAAGGTATGCCGAAAGAATTATTGCAACAATTCGGTAAAACACGCGTATTGAATAAACAAATGCAAATGTCTTTCTTAGGTGCGGTGAAAGTCTGATAGTTCACGTGGCGGCGATGATTTTTAACGGTAAACGTAAAAAGGCCGTGGTGGCGATTTCCGTGGAGAACGCGGACGTAATGAACGCACTGGTGACAATCGTGGAAATCGTAAATTTAATGAAAAAAAGTAACCGCTCTTTTTAGCGATAAACCACGCCGTGATCGCCGAGGATAATATCCTTACGATATAAAGAATAGTGCTATTTCCTAATGTTTTTGCATCATTTAAAATTTAGCACTACTCGGTGAACAAAACTTAGCCCCTTGAACCTCAAGGGGCTTTTTATTGTCTATTGCTTAAATTCTAGCTACAATCCCGCAAACTTTTTTTATAGGAAAAATCATTGAAAGGTCTCTTTTTACGTATTATTGCTGCCTTAGCTTTATTGCTTTGGGCTATAGATATGGTATTCCCATGGCAATTTTTACGCCATGCTGAAGAAAACCACTATACAGCAATTCAAGAACGAGGCTCACTCATTGTGGGCACAATGAACAACCCTATTTCTTATTTTATAAATAAAGACGGTGAACGAGGCTTTGAATATGAATTGGCTAAAGCATTTGCTGATTCACTAGGTGTAGAACTCGAAATTAAAACTTTCGACAATCAAGAACAATTATTTAATGAGTTAGATAAGCATAATATTGATTTAGCTGCGGCTCACCTTTTATATCATCCTAATAATGCAGAACGTTTCCAAATTGGCCCAGCATATCATTCAGCTTCATGGCAATTAGCTTATCGAAAAAGATGAACAACGCCCTAAAAAAATCTAGGCGATATTAAGAAAGAAATTTATATCGCTAACAATTCATCATTGGAAGAAACACTAAAAAGAATTACAAAAACAATATCCACAATTAACTTGGAAAAAGAAATCAAGCGTTTACTCAAGAAGAACTATTGCTGCAGCTGTCTGAAGGAAAAAAATTCCTTACGTCATTGCTAATTCCATTGATATCGCTGCGATCCAACAAATCAAACCAGAATTAGCCATTGCCTTTTGATATTACTGATGAAGCAAACATTCACTGGTATTTACCGAATAATGCCTACAATGATCTGCAAGCTGCCTTACTCAATTTTATGAATAATGCACAAGAAACAGGGCTAGTAGATAATTTAAAAGAAAAAAATATTTAGGGCATATTTCACAATTTGATTACGTGGATACGCGCTCTTATATGAACGCAATTGAAAATACCCTGCCACAATTCTCACCGCTCTTTGAAAAAAATATAAAGGTGAATTAGATTGGCGATTACTCGCGGCCGTCGCTTATCAAGAGTCTCATTGGAATCCAGATGCAACATCACCTACGGGCGTGCGTGGCATAATGATGCTAACGAAAGATACCGCACAACATATGAAAATCAGGGATAGAACAGATCCTGAACAAAGCATTAAAGCGGGATCAGAATATTTACACTGGCTGATTAGTCAAATTCCAGAAACTATTGAAAAAGAAGAAAGAATTTGGTTTGCCTTAGCCGCCTATAACATGGGGACTGGGCCACTTAATTGATGCACGTCGTTTAACTAAAAAAATCTTGGAGGAAATCCAGATAATTGGCTCGATGTGAAAAATCTGCCTTTATTAGCAGAAAAAAACGCTATTATTCTCAACTGAAATACGGCTATGCGCGAGGCTATGAAGCGCATCAATATGTAGAAAATATTCGCCGCTATATGAATAGCATTGTGAATTATCATCGAGTCCAAGAAAATCAAACAACGAAATGATAATGCCAACAATGAAAAGTGCGGTCAAGAATTCAGAAGAAATAAAAAGAAAAAAAGGATAAATAAAATGTTAAAACGCAAAACTTTTTCTTAAAAAAAGAAAACCAATTTACAACAAACCTCTTTATCACGTAATCTACGTTTTAGAGACGCTTGAAACACCGAAAACAACAGCAATTTGCGAGACATTCATTACAATTTGTCGTACAAGAAATTTGTTGTTAATTAAAAGCATCTCTATCCAACAAAAACGGGTTTAAAACTTATTAGTCTTAACCCGTTTCTTATCAAAATTTATACTGTTTAGCTTAAGCTAGAGGAATCTCCGCATCTAGCTCGCCAGTTAAGCGATTACGTAAATCGCGACGAATAACCTCAATAGTCCAGAACCAGAAAATATGACCCAACTAATTCTGAAATATGTTCATATAGCGGCCATTCTGCAACTGGTGGGGTTAAACCTAGTGCCGGGAAAAGTAATATAGTGCACGCAAATATTAGCAATAATCCCCACGCCAATACCTTGCCAAAATTTAATTTTTTTGGAAAACGTTCTGCGACTAAGCAATAACCAATCGCAAAAACTAAAGAAAAGATCATATGGGTAACACCAATCCAATTGAATGCGTGATCCGCAAAAGGTAAAATGCAGCATCAGTTGGATTAATACCTAAATAATCACGTAAAAACACATGTGGTGGATTTAAAAAAACGCACGGGAACATACTGCCAGCACTTGATCTTGTGTTAAACACTTTACAAGCGGCCGCAAAGAAATCGATTGGACTACGTGGTGAAATGGATGCTCAGCACCCCATTTAACAAAAAGCAGAAATAATTCCGGCAACGATACCAACAAATACTGCCACGCCATAACGACGACGGTTTTGCTGGACTTTGAGTAAAAAAATACCTGACATATTTTTGCTCTCCAATAAAAAGTAAAAGAAAAAAATAACCGCACTTTTTACATCATTGTTTATACAATTTAAAAATGCGATCCCTATTTTTGTCTATATAACAAAAATATAGGGTAGAATACTAGAATATTTTTGTGGATTAGTTAAGTTATTATTCTGATTTCACACCAAGATTCCCAATTTTTCACGCCTAATAATCCAATAAAAAAACAGGATCAAAATAATCACCCAGAAATTTGAATAACTCATTTAGTTCTGTAAAAAGAGCGTTGAATTTTTTTATTTGATCTTCTACTTTACGAACAAACTCATAACGTACTCTATTTTTCTTCAAAATATGCAGTTAAAAGTTAGAGTAGATAGTTTCAAAAATGGCTTTTTGCCCCTCTTCACCAGGATCGCTAATGCGTACATTCCATGTATTATTAAATAGGACTTGAGGCTGATTTGACATTTTTATACTCCTTTTTACTATTTTTTTAGTCTAAGAAAAACCCGATTATAAAGTTTCTGTAATCAAAAAAATTTATAATCGGGCTTTTCAAATATTTTTCCTGCGTGTTTTCGCTTTACGTTGGTAACTCCCTTTTCCCTTTTACGTTTTTTCTCAATACGCTGACGAAATAGTTTGTCATGTAATAATGCCATCACTGCATTATCTTTTGATCACTCCTCGAGTATGCTCATAAACGGTTTCATTTTTCAACCGCACTTTTTTTGTTGCTTTGCCATAATTTTTTTCCTCAAAAAGCCGCGGAAGGATTTCCACGGCTGGAGTATTATACGCGCAAACGTTTAAATTACAAAAATCTCAAGTATACTTTTCTGGCGGACGCTCAATTTTAGCTTGATTACCATTGATAACAATTGGGCGTTCAATAAGCGCTGAATGTTCACTCATGGCTTTTAATAATTCAGCTTGAGAGAGCTCTAAATTGTCTAAATTTAAGCTTTTTATATAAATCATCTTTCGTGCGCATCATTTGACGCACATCATCAATCCCTAATTTTTTTGGGCAATGCTTTGTAATTCATCAATGGAATACTGCTTTTTGCAAATACAAATTCAACTATTGGCTGAACACCTTGATTTTTTCTAATAATGCTAGCGTTTCACGACTTTTTTTGAACAACGAGGGTTGTGATAAATAACGACAGACATAGGATTTTCCTTTTTAGTAGCTATAAACACTATAAATTTTAACTTATAATGGCGGAAAAATACTTATAGGAAAAGAAATTATGCTAGAAATGTTGAAAAGCTGGTACTCGCGTCGCTTAAGCGATCCACAAGCGATGGGACTATTAGCAATATTATTATTTGGCTTTATCTCCATTTATTTTTGGAGATTTAATCGCGCCTTTGTTGATTGCTCTAGTACTATCCTATTTACTAGAAATGCCGATCAATTTTTTTACATCAACATTTAAAATGCCCAAGAATGCTAGCAACAATCATCATTTTTGGTGGCTTTATTGGACTAGCGACAATCTTCTTTTTAATCCTCATGCCAATGTTATGGAATCAAACTATTTCCTTATTAAGTGATTTGCCCGCAATGTTTAACAAGCTCAATGAATGGTTACTAAACTTACCAGAGCATTATCCTGAACTCATCGACTATTCAATGGTAGATTCTATTTTTCAATTCTGTACGAGAAAAAAATCCTTGGTTTTTGGTGAATCTGCTGTAAAACTTTCTTTAGCCTCTATTATGAACTTGGTTTCTTTAGGATTTATGCCTTTTTAGTGCCATTAATGATGTTTTTTTATGTTGAAAGATAAGTCAGAACTTTTACAAGGCGTGAGCCGTTTTTTACCGAAAAATAGAAACTTAGCTTTCAAAGTATGGAAAGAAATGCAACAGCAAATTTCCAACTACATTCATGGAAAATTGTTAGAAATACTGATTGTCACGCTCATCACCTACATTATTTTCTTAATATTCGGGCTAAATTACCCGCTCTTATTGGCTTTTGCAGTGGGTCTTTCAGTTCTCGTTCCTTATATTGGCGCAGTAATTGTTACGATTCCAGTTGCATTGGTTGCGTTTATTCCAATTTGGAATCAGTCCCAACATTTTGGTATATCATCATCGCTTTTGCTGTGAGTCAGCTCTTAGATGGAAACTTACTCGTTCCTTATTTATTTTTCTGAAGCTGTGAATTTACATCCATTGATTATTATCATTTCAGTATTAATTTTTGGTGGTTTATGGGGATTTTTGGGGCGTATTCTTTCGCCATTCCCTCTAGCGACTTTAGTGAAAGCTGTTATAAATGCCTTACCTCAAGATTAAAAAGTCTAAATTAAAAAGTGATACAAATAAAAAAATAGTTAACCATGAATTTTTTTGGTTAACTATTTTTTTCATTGAAGTTTATTCTAAGAATAGAAATTTAACTAAGGTAATTCGTCAATTTCCTTATCTACTTTAGGCGGGATCATATGTTCACGGCGTAATCCAACATCGTATGCAATTGCGATTGCAATAAAGATTGAAGAATATGTACCAAATCCAATACCCACAAGTAATGCTAAAGAGAAGTTATGAATTGATGGACCACCAAAAAAGAACAATGCAATAACAACAATTAATGTTGTAGCAGAGGTCATGATGGTTCTTGATAAAGTTTGAGTTAAAGAAACATCAATAATATCAATCGTATCTAGACGTCTTATTTTTTTCTAAAGTTTTTCACGCACACGGTCAAAGACCACAATACTATCGTTAATAGAATAACCCACAACAGATAAAATCGCTGCAACGAAGGTTAAATCAATTTCGATTTGTAACGCTGAAAACACACCAAGAGTAATTATTACGTCATGCGCAAGGGATGCGATACCGCCGAAAACCTAAACGCCATTCAAAGCGAGAACCTACATAAACTAGCATCATCGCTAATGTTGCTAATGTCGCATACACCGCACCCTTGAGCCAATTCTTCCCCTACGTTTGGTCCAACGAAATTCAACACTACGAATCTTAATGCCAGAATCTACTTCTTGGAGCATTCCTTTTACGCGATCGCCAATGCCAGAATCATTATCCGTAGCTGGTAAACGAATCATGACATCTTGAACAGAACCCGTTGTCTGCACAATTGGGCTTTCAATACCATTTTCATGGAGCTTACCACGGATTTTTTTCTAAATCTGCAGATTGTGAAAAATGGGTATCAAAAACAACCCCACCAGTAAAATCCAATCCCCAGTTAAAAGCCTTTTTGATACGATAAAAAAATAGCGAAATGGCCATTAAAAGTGCGGAAAAAACATAGCCCCATTTACGCATTTTCATAAATTCGGTCAATGGGAACGGGAGTTTAATCCCATTGATTTCACGGATAAAATGTCCGTCTTTATCTTTTGCAAAAATTTTCATCGTTCCCTACCTAAATTGATAATTTCTTAAGTTGTTTGCCGCCATAAAGCGCATTAACTAATGCACGTGTTCCTGTAATTGCGGTAAACATTGAAATTGCCACACCAAGTGAAAGCGTAATCGCAAATCCTTGAATTGGGCCTGTCCCCACAGCATACAATATAATTGCGGTTAAAATTGTCGTTAAATTTGCATCAAAAAAATAGAACTAAATGCCCCGTTATAACCTTCGTTAATTGCTTGTTGAATTGGACGACCATTTCGAATTTCTTCTTTAATACGTTCAAAAATCAACACGTTTGCATCCACCGACATACCTAAGGTTAATACGATACCAGCAATCCCTGGCATTGAAAGTGTCGCACCAGGTAAAATAGACATTAAACCGACTAACAACACAATATTAATGACCAAAGCAAAACTTGCGATAATACCGAACATTTTGTAGTAGAACAGCATAAAGACAATCACAGCGATGAGTCCCCAGAAACTCGCATTAATCCCTTGTTCCACATTTTGCGCGCCTAAAGATGGGACCAATTGTACGTTCTTCAACAATTTGAATTGGTGCAATTAATGCCCCAGATTTCAATAAGGTAGAAAGATTGTGCGCTTCAGCGATACTATCAACACCGGTAATTTGGAAATTAGAACTGAAACGACCTTGGATCGTCGCCACATTAATGACTTCCTCATGTTTTTCTAAAATGGTTTTACCATTTTTCGTCTTTTTACCGTTATCTTTATATTCAACATAAAGCGTTGCCATTGGTTTCTTGTAATATTTTTTTGGTGGTTTGGGACATAATCTCACCACCTTCACCATCCAAGGTTACACTCACTTGCGGGGTGCTTGAATGCTGATCTAAACCAGAACTTGAATTAATAATATGCTCACCACCTAATACCGCGCGTTTAAATAATGCAACAGGATGACCTTGGCGATCATATTTAACTTCCGAATCAGCTGGCAACATATTACGAGAAATTGCATCGGCTGTAACATTTTTGATTTACGATACGAAACTCAAGCGTTGCAGTTGCCCCTAAAATTTCTTTTTGCGCGAGCAGTATCTTGAACACCAGGTAATTCAATCACAATACGTTCAGCGCCTTGACGTTGAATAACTGCCTCAGATACCCCTAATTCAGCAACACGTTTACGTAAAATCGTTAAGTTTTTGCTCAATGGCTAAGTCGCGTGCTTCATTTAATGCTGAAGTTGAAAGACCTAAATTGATACTATCGTTATCCAACTCTGTGATATCTAAGGTTGGATGCAACTGATGAATAATACGTTCCGCTTTTGGAGCGTTGACTTGCATCGGCCAATGTGACAGAAGTACCAAAATGCTCAGTATTTTTTTAATTGCCGTATATTGAATTTTTTTCTTTACGAAGTTCGTTACGTAAACTGTCTTGTAATTGCTCTTGGCGTTTTACAAGTGCAGCATTCATATCGACTTCCATCAAAAAACGAACCCCACCACGTAAGTCTAATCCCCATTTCATTGGGTTAGCACCAAACATGCTTAACCAAGCTGGAGTGGCAGGAGCAAGGTTTAATGCAGTGGTGTAATTATTGCCAAGACGTTCAGCAATTTTTATCTTTAGCGAGGAGTTGATCATCGGTATTAGTGAAACGAGCTAGAATTGAGCCGTTCTCAAGCACGATAGATTTGGTTGGAAGATTATTGGTTTTTAAGCACATCTTGAACTTGTCCAAGCACGCTAGTATTCGCTTCTTGACCGCGCGTACCGGAAATTTGCACCGCAGGATCTTTCACCATAAATATTTGGAAGAGAATATAAAATCCCGATGGCCACAATAAAAATAACCATCAAATTCTTCCATAATGGATAACGGTTTAACATAGTTTTTCCTTTTCTTTTCTAACGCACAGAGCCACAATTCGTGGCTCTGGAAAAATAATTTAACGTTACTCTTAAAGTGATTTTTAATGAACCTTTAGGAAGAACGCTCACAATGTAGTTACGATTAATCGTAATTTCTGTCGTGTCGTTTAACGCAATCACGATACTATCGCTACCTTCGGTTACTTTAGTAATTTTGCCGATTAAACCACCAGCGGTTAAAACTTCAGTACCCTTTGCAAGCTCAGACATCAATTTTTTTATGTTCTTTATTGCGTTTAGCTTGCGGGCGATAAATCATAAAGTAAAAAAATTAAACCAAAAGATCACGAAAATAAATAACGTGGACATCGGGTTTTGTGCTTCCATTGTATGTTTTTCCTTGTTAATTTAAGTTAAAAAAATTTGCGCTTAAAAATACCATAAATTGGCTCATTGGGAAAGGTGAACCACACCCAATATCTTACGTTATGGCGATTAATTTTATTTTTTCAAGATAACGATAAATTCTCTTTCCGAAGCATAATATTGCTCGACCAAGGAAACAGAATTTTCTTCTGCAAAAATAGAAAAATTTTCTACCGCACTTTCAAGGTTTAAGATCAACATTAGCTCATCATTTTTATCCAAATTTTTTAAGGCTTTTTTTGGCACTTAAAAGAGGAATTGGACATCGAAGTGCGGTTAAATTGAGCTGATATTTCATTCTTTAACTTGACGACGAGCACTCATGTTCTTGCCCATTTCAGCCAAAATATCCGCACTTAAGCATTCACGCCCCATTTCAAATAGCGGTTCTTCTAACGCAATATGACGATCATAACCTTGAACAAAGCGTTCAATTAAATGTTCATCAATATTTTGACGTTGTTCAGAAATAAGCTCTTCTAACTGCGCAGATAGTGCATTCCAATTTTTCATGCAAATATTCGTGCTGTTGTTCTAATTCATCAATGGAAGCTTTGTGCTTGCGGAGCCACTTTGACTAATTGAGGGAAAAAAATCTAATTCTTCATCCTCATGATGTAGCGGTGCGGCACGATTGAAATAAGTTAAAATTTGCTCAACATCATTTAATACAGCCTGAGTATAGCCGTGTTTTTCTAGATAATCAGGCAAAATGCTTAACTGACGACAAAAACGTTTTACCTTACTATGACAGGCATAAAGCATTTCAATAGGTTCATTCCAGGTGGTGAATTGTTGAGGTTCAAGAATTTGCATAAGGTTTCCTTTTGTTAAAAAAGTGCGGTCAAAAACATTTCATTTTTTTCTACCGCACTTTCATCAATTATGATTTATCTGCTAATTGTAATGGTGGAACAGGTTTGCCCATGCGAGCATAGAATTCCACCACAAAATCATCAAAACGATCATCTTCAATCGCTTGACGAATTTCCGCCATTAAACGTTGATAATAGCGTAAATTGTGAATGGTATTTAAGCGTGCACCTAAAATTTCACCGCACTTATCTAAGTGATATAAATAAGCTTTGGTATAGTTTTTACAGGTGTAGCAATCACATTCAGGATCTAATGGGCTCGTATCATCGCGATATTTTGCATTACGGATTTTAACAATACCATCAGTCACAAATAAATGACCATTACGTGCGTTACGGGTTGGCATTACGCAGTCAAACATATCAATACCACGACGCACGCCCTTCCACTAAATCTTCTGGTTTACCCACGCCCATTAAATAGCGCGGTTTATCAGCCGGGATTTGTGGGCAGATATATTCTAAAATACGGTGCATGTCTTCTTTTGGTTCGCCTACCGCTAAACCGCCCACGGCATAACCGTCAAAGCCGATATTCACTAAGCCTTCCAATGAGACTTTGCGTAATTCTTCAAATACGCCGCCTTGGATAATACCGAATAGCGCATTTTTTTATTGCCTAATTCATCAAAGCGATCGCGGCTGCGTTTTTGCCCAACGAAGAGACATTTCCATGGATTTTTTTCGCATAATCGACGTTGCTGGATAAGGCGTACATTCATCGAAAATCATCACGATGTCAGAACCTAAATCATATTGAATTTCCATGGATTTTTTTCAGGCGAAAGGAAAATGCGCTCACCGTTAATTGGATTTTTGGAATTTCACGCCTTCTTCGGTGATTTTACGTAATTTACCTAAACTAAATACTTGGAAACCGCCACTGTCAGTTAAAAATCGGGCGATGCCATTGCATAAAATCATGTAAATCACCGTGTTTACGCATCACTTCCTGTCCTGGACGAAGCCATAGATGGAAGGTATTACCCAGTAAAATTTCTGCACCTGTCGCACGCACTTCTTCTGGTGTCATGCCTTTTACTGTGCCATAAGTACCCACTGGCATAAATGCAGGGTGTTTCTACACTGAACGTGCCTTGTGGACGTTCAAATACCAAGCGACCACGACGAGCATTGCCGCTTGTTTTTATCTAATTCATACTTCATTTTTTGCTCCAACGAATAAACAGTTCGAAGATTTTTTTGAAACAAAAAAAGCCTGTTAAAAAAATACAGGCTTTGTGATATCATATTTCCAATGCTCTTTGAGCAGAGGCGGATCTACTAAGATAGTCCGCCAGTTGCCGCTGATCGGGCTATTTCAGTAGATCCTGAGTTTGTTAATCATACTAAGGATAAAAAAATATGACTAAATTTATGATTAAAGTTGGTCATCATTATTCTACTTTGCCTGTTATTGAAAAAGTAGCACTGGCTATTAGTAGTTGATGCCGACAAGGGATGGTTACCGCCATCTCTTGTTCTTTATTGTAGGTGCTGACTAATTACAAGTCAAACAACTTATTCCAATCCTCTCACATTAGAATTTTTTTATTAATAAACATCGCATCGCCATAACTAAAGAAACGATATTTTTTTCTTGCACTGCATGCTTATACGCATTTCATAGTATTTTTTTATAACCAGCAAAAAGCTGAAACTAACATTATCAATGTGCTTTTCAGGTAAGTGGAAATTAGTAATTAAACAATCCACCACTCGGAATTTTTTTCCTGGATAAATAAAAATAGAGGTATCAGAAAAAAATAAGGCTCAATTAAATCTGGATTACCAAATTCTTCCGCAGAAAGCGCCGCACTTTCAATAGAACGAACAGAAGTCGTTCCCTACTGCAATAACACGTTTACCCGCTTTGCTTTTGTTGCAATAATCGCATTGCAAACTTCTTGAGAAACTTCTACGTATTCTGCATGCATCACATGATCTTCAATATTTTCGACACGAACAGGCTGAAATGTTCCTGCGCCCTACATGTAATGTGACAAACTCAAAATTCACACCTTTCTCTTTAAGTTTTTTTCAAGCAAGGGATCATCAAAATGTAAGCCCTGCTGTTGGTGCTGCTACAGCACCCTGGGTACTTTACTATAAACCGTTTGATAACATTCTTGATCGGCTTCTTCATCTGGACGGTCGATATAAGGCGGCAATGGCATATGTCCAATGGCTTTGCAACACATCTAAAAAGAGCGGTTGATTTATCACTTAATTCCACTTCAAACAATGCACCATGACGCGCTGTCATTACCGCTTTAATTCCATTATTTTTCGCCTAATTTATCTTCACCTAAAAATAATTCAGCTCCCTTCTTTTTGGTGATTTTTGATGAACGAATATGCGCTAAGAAACGATGCTCATCTAACATGCGTTCAACTAAAACTTCAATTTTTCCCACCGCTGGCTTTACGCCCAAACATTCTTGCAGGAATGACGCGAGTATTATTGAAAATCAATAAATCGCCTTCATCAATTAAATCCAATACATCTGAAAAAAAGTGCGGTCAATTACAGCGCCCATTTTTCCCCATTCAAATGCAATAAACGGCAAGATGCTCTATCCTCTTTTGGATAGCGAGCAATAAGTTCATCAGGTAAATCGAAATTAAAAATCTGAAACACGCATAATTAAAGTTTTAGGTTAAATAAAATAGGCGGTAAGTCTAGTTTGAATCGGGGATGATCTCAAGAAAAAAATAAAAAAATCTTATCTTCTATTCATAGTTAAAAGTTTTTTTATTTATCTATTGAGGTGATGCAAGTTAAGAACTCTATTTAAGATAGAAAAATGGCTAGCAATTACGCTAGCCATTTTTGATAAATTATAAATTTGCTTTTTTTAGTTGCTTTTTGCGTTTACATCACAGTTTTTTTGATGATGATCTTATCGCTAGTTTTTGCCTTTTTTTGAATTAAATTTCACTGGCACAACAGAATCAAATTTATCTAAAGTTAAACCACTATCTACATTCCAAACATAGTCACCAGAAGTGAAACTTGTAAAAATCGTTTTTGTGATTTATCACGAGCAAAATCTTTTCGCAATAATTTTTGTTACCTAAACTAACCATTGCCGCAACTGGCTCTTGGTTTTCAAATTGATACACTGCAGTCACAGTTTTTTTGTTGCAAGAATAAACTACTGTTTTGTCAGTGATAGTTGACGCAGTTTGAGCAGCCATTTGAGTCGATGCATTTTTTTCCATTATTGGCGCATCTTTTTGCACATGCAGATAATACAACAGCGGCAGCAAATGCCGGTAAAACTTTAGTGAAAGTTCATTATTAAATCCTCTTAATTAAGCCCCAATCTGAGGCGCTACTTAGATACGTTTAATTAAATAAAGTTCCCAATGTTAAATCAAAAAAATCTATTAACATGAAACTAAATCCTAATTGTCATTTTACGACTTTTTTTATACTAAAAAGTGCGGTAATTTTTTTAATGTTTTTTTCTAAAAATCGGTTTTGAGGAATCTGGCAGTATGAGATCCTTCGACTTTAGCTAACTTCTTCAGGCGTGCCAGTCGCAATAATTTGTCCGCCACCGCTTCCCCTTCAGGACCAAGATCGACAATCCAGTCTGCCGTTTTAATCACATCAAGATTGTGTTCAATGACGACGATAGTATTTCCTTGGTCGCGTAATCGATGCAGTACTTCAAGTAATTGCTTAATGTCAGCAAAATGCAAACCAGTTGTCGGCTCATCTAGAAATATACAAAGGTTTTGCCCGTATCACGTTTAGAAAGCTCAGTCGCTAGCTTAACGCGCTGTGCTTCACCACCTGAAAGTGTTGTGGAAGATTGGCCTAATCGAATATAGGATAATCCCACATCCATCAAGGTTTGTAATTTTCTTGCAATCATTGGAATCGCATCAAAAAAACTCACGAGCCTCTTCCACCGTCATATCTAAAAACTTGATGAATCGTTTTGCCTTTTGTAACGAATTTCTAAGGTTTCGCGGTTATAGCGTTTACCTTTACATTGGTCGCAAGGGAACATAAACATCGGGTAAAAAATGCATTTCAACTTTGAGTACACCGTCGCCCTGACAAGCTTCACAGCGTCCACCTCGTACGTTAAAGCTAAAACGTCCCTGGATTATAACCACGCGCACGTGCCTCTGGCACGCCTGCAAAAAGTTCACGAATCGGGGTAAATAAGCCTGTATAAGTGGCTGGATTTGAACGTGGCGTACGTCCAATCGGGCTTTGGTTAATATCAATAACTTTATCGAAATGCTCTAATCCCTCGATAGATTGATAAGGTGCATAATCCGTCTTTTTCTGCTCTATTTAATGCATTTTGCGCAAGTGGAAATAAAGTGTCATTAATGAGTGTTGATTTTTCCTGAGCCTGATACACCGGTTACGCAAGTAAACAAACCAACAGGGAATATCTAAATTTACATTTTTTTAAGTTATTCCTGATGCCCCTTTAAGTTTGAGCCATTTTTTCTTATCAAGTGCGGTGCGTTTTTTAGGAATTTCGATTTTATCTGCGCCCGATAAGAATTTTCCTGTGATGGAATTTGGATTCAGCATAATTTCATCAGCATTTCCTTGCGCAATAACTTGTCCGCCATGCACGCCAGCACCAGGTCCAATATCAATAATATGGTCAGCCGCACGAATCGCGTCTTCATCGTGTTCCACGACAATTACCGTATTACCAAGATTACGCAGATGAATTAACGTGTTAAGTAAGCGTTCATTATCACGTTGGTGCAAGCCAATCGAAGGTTCATCTAATACATACATTACACCAACAAGTCCCGCACCAATTTGACTAGCAAGGCGAATACGTTGTGCTTCACCACCTGAAAGTGTTTCCGCAGAACGAGAAAGAGAAAGATAATTCAAACCAACGTTCACTAAGAACTGCAAACGCTCACGAATTTCTTTTAAGAATTTTTTTCCGCAATTTGTGCTTTTTGACCAGTTAAAGAAAGTGCGGTGAAAAAAATTCGAGCGTTTCACCAATACTTTTTTTCCGCGATCATCGGTAAATTCGTTTTTTCCGATATACACATTACGCGCTTCTGGTCGTAAACGAGATCCGCCACAATCTGCACAAGGTCGATTGCTAATATTTTTTTCGCTAATTCTTCTCGCACCGACATTGATTCCGTTTCTTTATATCGGCGAGCCATATTATTCAAAAATACCTTCAAAAGGGATGCTTGCGAATAACCACATCGCCACGATCATTCATATATTGGAATTCAATTTCCTCTTTGCCTGAACCATGCATAATGATGTGTTTGAATTTTCTTTGGTAAAAGATTCATAGGGCGCTTCAACATCAAAAATTATAATGTTTTCGCCAATGAGGTGAGCATTTGATAATAATAGAAATTACGACGATCCCAACCTTTCACTGCACCACCAGCAAGGGAAATAGTTGGATTTTTGCACACACGATCTTCATCAAAAATATTGTTGCATACCCAAACCATCACAAGTAGGGACAAGCTCCAGCAGGGTTATTAAAGGAAAATAAACGAGGTTCTAATTCTGGCACAGAATAACCACAATGCGGACAAGCAAAATTTGCCGAAAAAACTAATTCTTCCGCTTTAGGATTATCCATATCTGCCACAATCGCGGTGCCACCTGAAAGCTCTAATGCGGTTTCAAAAGACTCAGCTAAACGTGTTGCTAAATCTGACCGCACTTTAAAGCGATCAACCACCACTTCAATAGTATGTTTTTTTCTGTAACTCTAATTTTTGGTGGATCAGATAAATCACAAATTTCGCCATCAATACGTGCTCGAATATAACCTTGCGCAGCAATATTTTCTAAAATCTTAACATGTTCACCTTTTTCGATTTTTTGACAACTGGTGCAAGTAACATCATCTTGCTGTCTTCTGGCAAACTTAATACCTTATCCACCATTTGACTAATCGTTTGTGCAGTTAATGGGACATCATGATCTGGACAACGCGGTTCACCTACTCGAGCAAACAATAAACGTAAATAATCGTAAATTTCCGTAATTGTTCCCACCGTAGAACGTGGATTGTGTGAGGTAGATTTTTGTTCAATCGAAATTGCAGGGGAAAGTCCCTCAATAGAATCCACATCAGGCTTTTTCCATTAAAGATAAAAACTGACGTGCATATGCTGAAAGAGATTCAACATAGCGGCGCTGACCTTCCGCATAAAGTGTATCAAACGCTAAAGAGGATTTTCCCGAACCTGAAAGCCCAGTGATCACCACAAGTTTATTGCGTGGAATAGTTAGATTAATATTTTTTTCAGGTTATGGGTTCGCGCCCCGCGAATATCGATATTTTTCCATAAAATAGCTCAAAAGAATGAAAATAAGTTTAAATTCTGCGATCATTATCGCATATTTTTAATATCTGTGCAAATATCCAGTTAAAAATATATAGATCTTTTGAAAAATTTCAGGCAAAAATAACCGCACTTTTTTTAGATAAAAAAATGAGGGTTTTTTTATGGCTGGAGTTAACAAAGTCATTATTGTGGGTCATCTAGGCAATGATCCTGAAATTCGTACCATGCCGAATGGCGATGCCGTAGCAAATATTAGCGTAGCAACGAGTGAAAGCTGGAACGACCGTAATACTGGCGAGCGCCGTGAAGTAACGGAATGGCACCGCATTGTATTCTATCGTCGTCAAGCGGAGATTTGTGGTGAATATTTGCGTAAAGGCTCCCAAGTTTATGTGGAAGGTCGTTTACGTACCCGTAAATGGCAAGATCAAAATGGTCAAGATCGTTACACCACAGAAATTCAAGGCGATGTAATGCAAATGCTTGGTGCGCGCAATCAAAACGCAGGTGGTTACCCTAGTGATATGGGCGCTGCACCACAACCCTCTTACCAAGCTCGTCAAACTAACACTGGTGGTAATTATCAATCATCTCGTCCTGCGCCGCAACAAGCTGCACCACAGGCTGAGCCACCAATGGATGGATTTGATGACGATATTCCGTTCTAATTCAAACGAACTCAAAACAAAAAGGAAGCAATTTGCTTCCTTTTTTTAGTTGAAATGTATTGAAATCATTTTACGAATTATTGTTTGACGTTTCTTCAGATTCCTCAATCAATATTCCTGCAGTTTCATCATTTAATGCCTGAGCATCGACATGAGGTTTAATGAATGGTTTTGGCGTCCAATATTTTTTTAAGATTTCATTAGAAAAAAACCATGCAGAACTTCCTCATTTAGGCGTTCTTGATCCAATGCTCTCACTTCTTTAATGACTTCATCCGCCTCAATCTTATCAATACCAAGTTTCATCAATGTTGCTTGGCTAAGTGCAATGGCGGATTCAAAAAGTTTCACGCACAATAAAATCCACATCTTGCTTAATTAGGCTCACCGTCGTTTTTTTCTATCATAAGTGCGGGTTAAAATCGGCAAGTTTGGATAAGCTCCCTTTAAGTTGGCTCACAATCGTTTTCAATGCGATCTGTATCATTAATACCAATCACGACACATTTAGCTTTTTTTCAATTCCCTGCGGCGTAAAGTACATCCAAACGAATACCATCACCATAATAGACTTTAAAACCAAATTTTTGCCGCAGCACGGATATTTTTCTATATTACGATCAATCACTGAAACGCTGATGCCACGGATTAATAATGTTTGACATACGATCTGGCTAAAACGACCCAAAACCAATTACAAGCACGTTATCTTCTAAATCATCAATAGGGGACAGATCGCTCGTATCTGGTTGATTCGCTGATTTTCTCTCTCCACATTGCGCTAATTTACGCGTAATTTGTGTAATAAATGGAGAAAACAACATGGAAATAATTACCGCAGCAGTAAAAGTGGCATTTTCATGGTTGCTCATTACGCCTGCTGTTGTTGCGGCAGAGAAAAGTACGAAAGCAAATTCACCACCGTGCGCCAAAGAGTGACATTCTTCCCACTGCTTCTCTATGTTCTAAGCGAGTAATTCGAGCAACAACATACACAGAAAGTCCTTTTGCCAATAATATAAAGGAATACAATTCCGAGTAGTAATAACCAGTGATTAAACACTAAGCTCAAATCCAATGACATGCCCACGCCCATAAAAAAACAGGCCCAAGCAATAGACCTCGAAATGGCTCGATATCCGCTTCTAATTGATGGCGGAACGAAGATTCTGACAGCATAACTCCCGCTACAAATGCCCCCATTGCCATTGAAAGTCCACCTATTTCCATGGCTAATGCCGCGCCAAGTACAACTAATAAAGCAGCCGCTGTCATCATCTCGCGAATATGTGCTTTAGAAATTAATCGGAATAACGGATTCATTAACCATTTACCCGCAACAATCAAGCCGATTACTGCCCCTAATGCGATGCCGATTGACATCCAATCAGTATGAGTGCTTTCTTCAGAATGAGGCGCAAGAAACGCCACTGATGCCAGTAATGGCACAATAGCAATATCTTCAAAAAAATTAAAGTAGAAATAATTCGCTGACCTTTAGATGTGCTGGTAATGCAACGTTCTTCCAAAGTTTGCATCACAATAGCAGTTGAAGAAAGTGTAAATCCCATGCCGGCTATAAACGCGACTTCTTTTCGGTAAATCGAGTAAATAAATCCCCGCAAAAGTAAGCAGTACACCACAGAACCCAACTTGCAGCAATCCCCGACCAAAAATTGCTTTTTCATAGACCAAAGCCGTTCAGGGTGCATTTCAAGCCCAATAATGAACAAGAACATCACGACACCCAATTCAGCCAAATGCACGACTGAAGCCGGATCTTGAATAACACCGAAACACTGAAGGGACCAATCATACAACCCGCCACTAAATACCCAAGCACACTACCAAGCCCTAGGGCGTTTAAATAACGGTACAATAGTCACGCTCGACGCAAGCAAAATTACGGTTTTAATCAGATCTGAATCGGCAAGATGGGACATTAATAGCTCCAATGATGAAAATGGAATATAATTGTATTCTAACTAGTTTCCTTTAAATAAAAAAAGTGAGCATATCTCATATTATGCTCACTTTAGAAATGGATAAACCTAAGTTCAATTAATTAACTCAGAATGTCTTTTCAAACAACATATTCACATTCTTCTGTGTATAAGAATACATTTCTGGAATATTGCTATCTTGTTTACGCCAGCTTAATTGGAGTTTTTGGTGTAATTCCCCAAATATGCCAGTCGCGTTTCCATAGAGATAAATTTATGCCGTAAATTTTATCTTCTCGACGTTTTTCCAAAAGAAAACAAATTGAGATTACCAAGTTTGGCAATATCTTTAAATTCACGTTTCATTATGGATAAGCCGAGACGTGAGGAAATGCCCCAATTCCATTCTTGTCCCCAACCCTAAACGTAGGCTTTTTACTGTCTGAACCATATTGACGAACCTTCGTTCTTTCTGCCATAAAAATCAGAACCGAGGTAGAAAAAAACTGTTTCGGTGTTCTTGCCCACAGTAAGGTTGCGGAAATCAGTTTGTTATTACCGTTTTTGTGATGTACTGTCTAAATAACGTTGTTTTGAAAAACTCTCCCGCCGTAAAAAAAGTTGCCAGTTTGGACTTAACCAACGAGAAAATTCCACCCTTGCCCCATTAGACCAACGGTAACTTTCGCCGCCATACCAACGTTTTTTTCATAAAAAGGGTTTAATACGGAAATTTTTGCTTTGCGGTTTTATGTGCATAGCCAACAAAAAGTGCGGTTGGAAATATCATCAAATTTATGATTATCCCAGTAGCTCTTTCCCACCAAACTCATTGCCCACCGTGAGGTAATTAGAGCTCCATAAATTAAAATCTCTCGAAATATCGAGTGAATACGCCAAACCGTGTGCTGTTTGTGGCATCATCGATTCGGAACGTGTTAAGGTGCCACCATTATTTAATGCGACCGTTTTTGCCCTCACCGACATTATTGACATTGGTATCACGCACATAATTAAAAGAAAAATCCACATTCCAGCTATCACGTTCTTTTTAAAGCCTCTAAATAAGCATCCATTAAACGCTTAACTTGAGGCGGTAAATCCCTCCGCGGTTTGCGCTTTTTCAAATTGGTCTTTAGCAGCACCGTCTTGTTTTTGATTGAATAAAGCGATAGCCAGTTCAATTCGTACAGGGTTTAAATTTGGATTTTTGGCTAAAATTTCGCGATATTTATCAATAGCTACAGTATAGTTTTTCCGTTATCGCAGCCAATTTTTCCTTCCGCAAAGCGTTCCATAATCGGGTCACGATTTGGAAAAAGTGCGGTAAATTTCCAGCAATTTTTTTATCATTTCTGGATTGCGTGCGTAAATGGCACGGCTTAATAATTCGTGGGTTAAAGCGGGGTTTTGTTTAAGTTGCTCAAGGGTAATTTGAATTTGTTCGACTTGCTCTGTGCCTAAGGGCGGTAAATTTTGTTCGCGTTTTTCAAGTTTAGCGACATTAATTTGTGGTTCAAGTTCGGTTTTTAATTGGTGTTTGACGAATATCTAGTGCCGTTGTTTCTGCTAAAGCAAGAGCGGGGAAAAGTGCAGTAAAAAGAGAGCAATACTTTTTTTCATAAAATGAGTAACTTTAAGTAAATATTTATAAACAAACAATAAGTTGAAAAATGGCGGACAAAAAAATCCGCCAAATATTGTTTTTATAACAATTATTTAGGTTGAGTTGTTTGGTTGCATCAAAAAAAGGCTTCATAGCCAAAAAAAGATATTTTTATTTGCACCATCTTTGCCTGCAACGGTTGGATACATACCAGACTCTTGATCACAGAATATAGTTCACACGTCCAACTATGTCGCTACCATCTTTTTGAAATAGTAGCAGAATAACTACCTCTAGCCTCATCCCCAAAATCTACATGACCATTATTCACTTTATTTTCTGTAATCTCTTTTTTTCTCCCAACGTCAATTCTACCTACGGTTTGTACTATCGATAGTTCCCGACATTTTCAAATTTATCAGAAGAATTTTTTTGAACATTAAGTGTAACATCACCGTCTTCACCTATCGTCGTTCGTGCGTAGCGTTCCTCGTCAGAGTTACTAAAGCTTAACTTTTGCAAATACTTTACCGTTATAAGTTGCATTAACTAAATCGCTAGATTTACCATCTACTACAGGTAGATAAAACAGCGTTTTTCAAAGATCATCGTATGAAGATGCTGCTGGTTTTAGCTGCTAGCTTCTGCTTTGAGCTGCTTCTGGTTGAGCTGCTTCTGCTTTTAGTTGCTTCTGCTTTAGCTGTTTCTTCTGCTTTGAGCATGCTGCTGCTGTTTAGCTGCTTCTGCTTTTGAGCTGCTTCCTGCTTTGTAGCTGCTTCTTCTGCTTTTAGCTGCTTCTGCTTTGAGCTGCTTCTGCTTTGAGCTGCTTCTGCTTTGTAGCTGTCTTCTGCTTTTAGCTGCTTCTGCTTTTGAGCTGCTTCTGCTTTAGCTGCTTCTGCTTTAGCTGCTTCTGCTTTAGCTGCGTCTGCTTTAGCTGCTGCTTCTGCTTTAGCTGCTTCCTGCTTTAGCTGCGCTGCTTTTAGCTGCTGCTGGCTGCTCGCTTTAGCTGCTGCTCTGCTTTAGCTGCTGCTGCTTTAGCTGCTGCTTCTGCTTTTAGCTGCTTCTGCTTTAGCTGCTTCTGCTTTAGCTGCTGCTTCTGCTTTAGCTGCTGCTTCTGCTTTAGCTGCTTCTGCTTTAGCTGCTTCTTCTGCTTTAGCTGCTTCTGCTTTAGCTGCTTCTGCTTTAGCTGCTTCTGCTTTAGCTGCTTCTTCTGCTTTAGCTGCTGCTTCTGCTTTTAGCTGCTTCTGCTTTAGCTGCTTCTGCTTTAGCTGCTTCTGCTTTTAGCTGCTTCTGCTTTAGCTGCTTCTGGTTGAACTGGTGTTGGACGAGCATCTCCAGAATTTGAAGTAGATTTACAAGCAGTCAAACTTAGTGCAATACACATCGCTAATGCGGTTGTTTTTTTAACGTTGGTTTCATAACTTTTTCCTTTAAATATAAAGATATAGACTAACGCTTTCATTGAAATCATACTGACTACATGATGCCTCATTAACAATGAATTCCAATAAAAACGCCCAGTATGATAAACAAAAACAAAAATAAATGAAAAACTATTAATATTTGTTGATTCTAAATACAATTTTCTAAATAAACGGCGTGTACAGTCATTCCATGTATTTTTCATGATAGAATGCTGCTTAAAAAATTTTTCACCGCACTTTTTTTAAGTATGTCGTTACAATTCAATATGATCGCCTTGTTATTGGTGATTTTTAATTATTCTCAGGTTACTCAGTCACAACAGCGCAATTACCATTTCAGCTGCTGTATTACTTATCATGCAGCAAACTTTTTTATCTTCACACATTCCTTTGCTTGAAAAATATGGCGTTAAAATTGGTATCATTATTTTAACCATTGGGGTTTTAAGCCCCTTAGTTTCAGGGAAAATTCAGTTGCCTGATTTATCAGGTTTTCTTAGTTGGCAAATGGCACTTTCCATTTCTGTTGGTGTGCTTGTGGCATGGCTTGCTGGCAAAGGTGTTCCTTTAATGGGCGAACAACCGATTTTAGTCACTGGCTTGCTTATCGGCACAATTATTGGTGTAGCATTTTTAGGTGGAATACCTGTTGGTCCACTTATTGCTGCAGGTATATTAGCTTTACTTTTAGGGAAAATTTAAATGAAAAACAAATACCTTACTCTTGCTGCTTTAAGCGGTTTCTTCTGTGTCGCACTAGGCGCATTTGCGGCTCATGGCTTAAGCCATATATTAGAAGCTAAAGCATTATCATGGATTGATACGGGTTTAAAATATCAAATGTTCCATACCATTGCAGTACTTGCCGTTGCATTATCTGCTTTACGTGACAACAAATTCGCCCGATTATCCATGTCTTCTTGGTTAATTGGAACCTTATTATTTAGCGGAAGTTTATACGCACTCGCTTTCGGAGCAAGCAATGCAATAGTGTGGATTACGCCTATTGGCGGAACTTTATTTTTAATCGGATGGATTAGCTTTAGCTTACGGAAGTTTCAAAAAGTAAATCGCTATGAAAAACAGATCGGTAAAACACGCATTAACACCTTTACAACAATCTCTTTTTTTCTCAATTACATGACATCATGTTGGTGGATCAAACGCTCGCTTATCCGCCCGCATTCATGGTATTGGAAAAAAATTAAAAGCCAAGAGGCTCAACAAGCTGTTGCCGCTGAAATCCAGCTGCAGATTGAACAGGCTCAATTACGTGTAGAAAATCGTAAAAAGTGCGGTGCAAAATCCCATTGTTTTTTTCCAGAGAGTTTGCCCGTTAGCCAACGTAAAGCTGAAATTCAAAAACTGCTTTCTGAACATCAGGTCATTGTGGTGGCGGGGGAAACTGGTTCAGGTAAAACCACCCAATTGCCGAAAATGTGTTTGGAATTAGGTTTCGGCAATTTAGGCATGATTGGTCATACTCAGCCTCGTCGTATTGCTGCACGCTCTGTGGCGGCGCGTATTGCGGAAGAACTGGAAACGGAGCTTGGCGGTTTAGTTGGTTATAAGGTTCGTTTTAACGATCAAATCAGTGATGATACACAAATCAAATTGATGACCGACGGGATCCTGTTAGCAGAAATTCAAAACGATCGTTTTCTCAATCAATATTCTTGTTTGATTATTGATGAAGCGCATGAACGTAGCCTAAATAACGATTTTATTCTCGGTTATCTGAAACAGCTTTTACCACGTCGTCGTGATTTAAAACTTATCATCACCTCTGCAACCATTGATGTGGAACGCTTTTTTCCAAACATTTCAACAATGCCCCTGATTATTGAAGTCTCAGGTAGAACCTATCCTGTTGAAGTGCGTTATCGTCCGGTAGTAGAGGAAGACGATCAAGATCAGCTACAAGGCATTCTTAATGCGGTGGATGAACTGCAAGCGGAAGGTCGTGGCGATATTTTGATCTTTATGAACGGTGAGCGTGAAATTCGCGATACGGCCGAAGCTTTACAAAAACAAAATCTAAAACACACGGAAATTCTACCGCTCTTTGCACGCTTGTCTGCGCAAGAACAGAAATAAAATTTTTCCATCCGAGCGGATTTAAATCGCATCGTATTAGCTACCAACGTCGCGGAAACCTCATTGACCGTGCCAGGCATTAAATATGTGATTGACCCAGGTACTGCGCGAATTTCCCGTTATAGCTATCGCACCAAAGTACAACGTTTACCGATTGAACCTATTTCACAGGCATCCGCTAATCAGCGTAAAGGTCGTTGTGGTCGTGTGAGTGAAGGGATTTGTATTCGTTTATATTCGGAAGAGGATTTTAATTCTCGTCCGGAGTTTACCGATCCTGAAATTTCTGCGCACCAATTTAGCCTCCGTTATTTTTGCAAATGACAGCATTGGGTTTGGATGATATTGAAGCCTTCCCATTTGTCGATGCACCAGATAAACGCCATATTCAAGATGGTATAAAACTGTTGGAAGAATTAGGTGCGTTTGAAATGGTTCGCACAAAAGCAGGTGAGAAACGTCAATTAACCGCAGTAGGGCGTCAATTATCTCAACTCCCTGTGGATCCACGTTTAGCGAAGATGTTGCTGAGTGCTGTCTCACAAGGTGCCTTGCATGAAGTGATGATTATTGTCGCCGCGTTATCCATTCAAGATCCGCGCGAGCGTCCACAAGAAAAACAACAAGCTTCCGATGAAAAAAACATCGTCGTTTTTACCGATAAAAAAATCAGATTTCTTGGCTTTCCTCAATCTTTGGCGTTATCTACAAGAACAACAAAAAAAGAATTGAGTAAAAAACCAATTCCCGCCGCCAATGCCAAAAGGATTTCTTAAATTATTTACGTATTCGTGAATGGCAAGATATTTATCATCAAATTCGTTTAACTGTACGTGAAATGGGCTTGCCGATTAATTCCGAAAAAGCCGAATATCAGCAAATTCATACCGCACTTTTAAGCGGCTTGCTTTCTCATATCGGTTTAAAAAGAAGCGGAGAAAACAACAATATCTTGGTGCACGTAATGCCCATTTTGCGATTTTTCCCCAATTCCGTGCTTTTCAAAAACAACCGAAAATGGGTGATGGCGGCAGAGTTAGTGGAAACCTCCAAACTTTGGGGGCGTATGGTGGCAGAAATCGAGCCAGAATGGATTGAGCCACTAGCTGAGCATTTAATTAAAAATCCTATTCTGAACCGCGTTGGTCGAAAATCTCGTGGCGCCGTGATTGCAGATGAAAAAAAGTCACGCTTTACGGTGTGCCGATTGTAGCTGCGCGACCAGTGAATTACGGTGCTATTGATCCAACGGTAAGTCGCGAGATCTTTATTCAATCTGCCTTAGTGGAAGGTGATTGGAATACCAAACATAAATTCTTCAAAGAAAATCAACGACTCGTTCGAGAAGTAGAAGAGTTGGAACACAAAAGCCGCCGCCGCGATATTTTGGTGGATGACCGAACGCTTTTTGAATTTTACGATCAGCGTATTGGCACGGAAGTGGTTTCCCAAAAAAACATTTTGATACCTGGTGGAAAAAAAGGCACAGCAAAAAAAGATCCTGAATTGCTTAATTTTGAACGTTCATTCTTGATTAATGATGATGCGGAGCAAGTGAGCAAGTTGGACTTTCCCAAATTTCTGGCATCAAGGCAATTTAAAACTCAAACTGACTTATCAATTTGAACCAGGCACCGATGCAGACGGGGTGACCGTGCATATTCCGTTGCCATTGCTTAACCAAGTGGAAATGACAGGTTTTGACTGGCAAATTCCAGGCTTGCGTGAAGAATTGGTGATTGCGCTGATTAAATCTCTGCCGAAATCTTATCGTCGTAACTTTCGTGCCTGCACCTAATTATGCTCAAGCTTTTTTAAGTCGAGCCGTGCCGTTGGAAAAAGCCGTTATTAGATACGCTGATTTATGAATTGCGTCGTATGACGGGCGTCACCGTAGAAGCGGAACATTGGAATTGGGAACAAATTCCAAGCCATTTGAAAATGACGTTCCGCGTGGTGGATGAAAACGGCAAGAAAATTGCCGAATCTATGAATTTGGATGAGCTGAAATTTAACTTAAAAGATCGTGTGCAGGAAAGCATTTCTGCTGTGGCAGATGATGGCATTGAGCAAAGCGGGCTGCATATTTGGAGCTTTGCAGATTTACCACAATGTTACGAACAAAAACAACGTGGTTTTAGCGTCAAAGCGTTCCCGGCCATTGTAGATGAAAAAGATGCTGTTGGTATCAAACTGTTTGAAACAGAGTTTGAGCAAGCGGTGGCGATGCAACAGGGTCTGCGCCGCTTGTTGTTACTTAATGTGCCATCACCAATTAAATATCTGCATGAAAAATTGCCGAATAAAGCCAAATTAGGGGCTCTATTTTCACGCCGTTTGGGCGCGTGCTGGATTTAATTGACGACTGCATTGCCTGTGCCGTGGACAAACTGATTGCCGATTTTGGCGGGTTTTGTATGGGATGAAGCAGGCTTTTGAAAAAAATTGCGTGATTTTCTTCGAGAAAACCTTAACGAAGTGACCGTGGATATTGCGCAGAAAGTGGAGCAAATTCTATCCCTTAACCATGCCTTAAACCAACGTTTGAAAAGGCAAAATGGATTTCACCATGGCATTCGCATTGTCCGACATCAAATCACAACTTTCAGGCTTGGTGTATCAAGGTTTTTGTGCAAAAGAGCGGTTATGATCGCCTACCGGATTTACAACGTTATCTGCAAGCCGTTGATAAACGTATTGATAAACTGGCTCAAGATGTAAATCGCGATCGTGCGGCGATGCTACGCGTAGAACAAGTACAACAAGCTTACCAACAATTACTCGCTAAACTGCCGAAATCTAAACCTATTTCTGATGAAGTGGCAGAAATTCGCTATATGATTGAGGAATTGCGTGTGAGTTTATTTGCGCAGCAGTTAGGCACGAAGTATCAGGTGTCAGATAAACGGATTTTGAATTTGATTAATGACATTTAGTAATTATGAGGAAAATATATGAATAGCTATGTGGCTCCTAAATTTAATCTTGAAGCTTTTAATTGTCCATTTTGTAATGCGTATGCTTATATGGAGTGGAATAGTGGTTCGACGTGGGAGTTTTCAGATTACAGAGAGGCTAGATGTTATAAATGTCAGAAAAAGTTTATGGAGAAAAAGAGATGCACGTAGATCCATTTGTAGGTGTAAAAAAATGTAGGATTTATGATTTATCCTGATACAGGAAAATGCTCCTTTTTCCTGTAGAAGATATGCCCTGAAGATGTTAAGGCTGATTATATGGAGGCGGCTTCTATTTTTTAGTAAATCTCATCGTGGTGGAGCAGCTTTATTAAGATTAGCATTACAGAAGTTATTAAAAACACTTGGGTAAAGAGGGTAAAAACATTAATGATGATATTCGTGCATTAGCAGGTGATGGTTCTTTTGCCTGCTAAGGTGATACAAGTTGCAGATACCTTAAGAATTACTGGAAATAATGCAGTTCACCCAGGAACTATGTCAGATGAAGATTTTGATGATGTTGCAGAAAAAAATGTTTGACTTAATTAACTTCATTGTTCGTAAAGCTATTACAGAACCAAAAGAGCTAGATGAATTATATTTGAAGACTCCTGAATCAGCTAGAAAGTCTGCAGAAAGCCAAGATGCTAGGAATAGGACTAAGTCTGAAGAGTAAATTCAGTAAAAAGACCAATACCACTATAGAGTATGCCCCGCGATGGTGCACATTTCCTAACATGTGCCTTTTCTAAAAATATAAGTCCTAGATAGCGTAAGTATTCTTGCTTGTGCTTATGTGATCCAAGCGAGGACGCTTGAACCATCGAAAAAGTGCGGTTATTTTTCAGACGTTTTTCAACCTTAAAAAAACAGGTTCAAAATCCACCGCACTTTTTCTTATCTAAACTCCACATAAATCTTCTTTCCTAATCCTTCTACAATACGTTGTAAAAAGGCAAGTGAGTTTTTGGGTTGCCTGATTCAAAACGGCTGATGGAACTTTGAGCGATGCAGTTTTTTTCTGCAAAAGCCTTTTGAGGTGAGTTGCTGTTCTTGGCGTAATTTAATGATTTAACGAATAAATTTAATACGTGGTAGAAAAAAATTACGAGTCAGTTTAATTTGCTCAACAGCTAGGAACAAAAATATCAAATATCGGATAAAAAGAATAGCAAATATTATTAATCAATATTAATGATAATAATACTCAAAAATTAAGTCGGTATAAACCGCCTTAATTTATTCTAAATAACGCATACCTCTTTGTAAGTATTTTTAAGAAATAAGGTTGATCAATCTCACATTTTTTTCGTTCTACGGGTGGAAAAAAACTTTTTTTCTTTTTGGTATCTTACGCGCGAGTGAATCTATATCCACACATTTTATGTGGTATTAAGAATAATTCTCAACTTTCTATTTAACCTAACCTTTTTATTACAACAAATGGAGTGATTATCGTGAACGCATTCAAAAAGCCTCATTGTGGCAGCGTCTTTCGCGAGTTTAAGCTTATTTAACTCAGCGGTAGCTGATATGGTTTATAAGCCATTAGAACAACCTGTTGAACCAGTAAAACCAGATTTGAAAATTGAATCTGTAAATGAAAAATTTGCAGAAAAATATCCAAATCAATATAACAGCTGGCGTTCAACCGCAAACGGCAAAGGTGAAAAAATTATTTATGCCGATGAAGAAAATCCACGCTTTAATCGTTCTTTGGGGCGGTTATGCATTTGCAAAAGAATACAATGCACCGCGTGGTCACTTTTATGCGGTGACTGATGTTCGTAACATTCTACGAACTGGCGCACCAAAAACTGCAAATGATGGTCCACAACCAATGGCATGTTGGACATGTAAAGGCCCTGATGTTCCACGTTTAATTGCGGAATGGGGTGAAAAAGATTATTTCAATGCGAAATGGGCAAAAGGCGGTCCAGAAATCGTGAACTCAATCGGTTGTGCTGACTGTCACGATACGACCTCTAAAGATTTTTGCTGAAGGAAAACCAGCATTACGTATTGCTCGTCCACACGTATTACGCGCGCTTGACGCTTTAGAAAAAGCAACTGCTGAAAAAGATAAAGCAGAAGGTCGCCCACATAACAATTTAAGTTTCAACACTGCAGCTCGTACTGAAAAACGCGCTGAAATCTGTGCAAACTGTCACGTTGAATACTACTTCGCAGGCGATATCAAACAAGTAACCTTCCCTTGGAATAAAGGTCAAACTGTTGATGATATTGAAAAAAATATTACGATGAAATTGGTTTTCAGTGACTGGACTCATAGCCTTTCTAAAGCGCCAATGTTAAAAAGCGCAACACCCTGACTTTGAAATTTGGTCTTTAGGTATGCACGGTAAAAAAATGGTGTAACTTGTGTAGACTGTCACATGCCAAAAGTGCAAGGTAAAGACGGTAAAGTTTATACTGATCACCAAATCCAAAATCCATTCGATGCATTTGACCGCACTTGTGCAAACTGTCACGATCAAAGCAAAGAAAAATTACGCGATATCGTCACTTCACGTAAAAAAAGAAGTGAAAGATGTAATGGGTCGTTTAGAAGAGCAAGTTGTTAAAGCTCACTTTGAAGCGAAAAGCGGCTTGGGATGCAGGTGCAACTAAAGAAGAAATGGAAGCGGCATTAATGGATATTCGTCATGCTCAATGGCGTTGGGATTATGCTGCAGCGAGCCACGGTGGCCATATGCACGCACCTGAAGTAATGCTTCGTGTATTAGGTTCTGGCTTAGATAAAGCGGCGGATGCTCGTACTAAACTTGCAGCAATCTTAACTAAACACGGTGTGAAAACTCCAGTTCAAATCCCAGATATTTCAACAGCTGATAAAGCGTGGAAAGTAATGGGTATTGATATCGAAAAAGAACGCAAAGCTAAAGAAGAATTCTTAAAAACTGTGGTACCACAATGGGAACAACAAGCTAAAGAAAAAAAGGCTTATTAGTTGATCCACCAGCACAAAAAAATAAATGAAAAATCCCACCGCACTTTTTAAGTGCAAACTGAAAAGTGCGGTGATTTTCAAGGTCAAATTTGAGGTAACCCAAATGAATTTAACTTCTTTAATCAACAAATCTGCAAAAGCGTTAGCGTTAAGTGCGGCATTTGTAGCAGCGCCATTTTTGGCTCATGCTGATGATGCGCAAAAACCTGCGGATCATTTTACTTATGAACCGCAATTAGATAACCAACGCGATCCAAATCAATATTGTGCTAAATGCCATAAATTCGACAAAGTAGATAAAAACCAAACTGTAGATCAGTCTGGTGGCGAACTTCACTTTGGTAAATTCCATGGTGCACACTTAGATAAGAAAAATCCAAATAATGGTAAAGCAATTACTTGTGTAAGCTGTCACGGTAACGTTTCTGAAAAACCACCGTCGTGGTGCTAAAAGATGTTATGCGTTTTTGAAGGGGATATTTTTCGGTAATAAAAAAACCGATGTATTCAGTTCAAGAACAAAACCAAGTTTGTTTTGCTTGTCACCAACCTGACAAACTTCGTGAAAAACTATGGGCGCATGATGTACACGCAATGAAATTACCTTGTGCAAGTTGCCATACTCTTCACCCTAAAGAAGACGCAATGAAAGGTATTCAACCAAAACAACGCGTTAAACTTTGCGTAGATTGCCATGGTGAACAACAAAAAAACGTAAAAGCAGAACAAGATAAACTAACCGAACAAAAAGGATAAAACAATGACAGCCTGCTCACGCCGAAACTTTGTTTCCGGCATGGGGGCAGTGATCCTTATGACGGGAACATCTTTACCTTCTTTTTGCGAAAGAAGACAAGGCGGATAAACCCTAAACGTTACGCAATGGTACACGATGAAAAATTCGTGTATCGGCTGTACAGCCTGTATGGATGCATGCCGTGATGTAAACCAAGTGCCAGAAGGCGTTTCTCGCTTAGAGATTCTACGCAGTGAACCTTACGGTGAATTTCCAAATCAGGAATATGAGTTCTTCCGTCAATCTTGCCAACATTGTACAAACGCACCTTGCGTAGCAGTTTGTCCAACTGGTGCATCTTTTATTGATAAAGAGACTGGCATTGTAGATGTACATAAAGATTTATGCGTAGGCTGCCAATACTGTATAGCAGTTTGCCCATATCGTGTACGTTTTATTCATCCAGTACATCGTACCGCAGATAAATGTAACTTCTGCCGCGATACAAATTTAGCCAATGGTAAACAACCGGCTTGTGTGGAAGCTTGTCCCAACCTAAAGCATTAACCTTTGGGGATATGAATGATCCGATGAGTGCAGTTTCACGTAAAGTGAAAGAAAAACCGGTTTATCGCACTAAAGTGGAGTTAGGTACACAACCAAACTTGTACCACATTCCATTCCAACATGGGGAGCCTAGAAGATGACATTAGATTATCCAGTTCCATTTCATACGCCTAATCTAGTGTGGGATTCTACCATTGCGATCTACTTGTTTTTATTGGGGATCTCATCTGGTGCGGTGCAGTTGGCAATTGCTTATAAACGTAGTAATAAATTAATGAATCCAAGTCAAAATTGGATTATTCGATCTGGTGTGATTTTGGGATCTGTGCCAACATTAATTGGTTTAACGCTATTAGTTTTCCACTTAGCAAGACCTTGGACATTCTGGAAATTGATGTTTAACTATCAATTTAACTCCGTAATGTCGATGGGGGTCATGCTATTCCAAATTTATATGTTGTTTTTAGTAATTTGGGGTGTGGTGATTTTCAAAAAAGAAATCGAAGCATTAATTAATCGCTTTATGCCAAAACTGCAATTTGTGATGAAAACTCATCGGTATTGTAGAACGTATTGTCAGTCCAGTCGAAGTTATTCTTTTCATATTGGCTGCAGTGCTTGGTGCATACACTGGTTTCTTGCTTTCTGCATTAATTAGCTATCCAATGTTGAATAATCCTGTATTGCCTGCATTGTTCTTAGCCTCTGGTACATCATCTGGTATTGCCGCAACCTTCTTAATTATCTTGATTGCGGGAAAATTAAAAGGTGATTCTCACGAATCGCACTTCATCCATAAATTTGAAGTACCAATTATGGTGACAGAGCTTGGTTTGCTTGTGTGTTTCTTTCGTTGGCTTACATTTTTGGTGGTGGACAAAAAAACAGTTGCATTACATAATGCATTATCTGGTTTTTTGGGGAGCTGTGTTCTGGATTGGGGTATTCTTTATTGGTATCTTGATCCCATTAATTGCCAATATGTTTGTGAATGACCGTTTAAAATACAACCGTAACTTTATTATCTTGGTGTCAATTTTTGACTTAATTGGGGTATTCTGTTTACGTTTCTTTGTTTTATATGCGGGACAATTAACAGTAGCATAAATCAGAATTATGTGTATAAGAAAGGCGTATTAATAAATACGCCTTTTTTTCTTGTTTAAATTATTATTCAATAACCCATTGGTCTTTAACCAGCAATCATCCAAAGTCCACCTAACATATCAAGCATTAGGTTATTTAAGAACAATAAGATAAATACGACGACCATAGGGGAAAAAAATCAATCATACCTAATGTTGGTAAGAATCGACGGATTGGTCTTTAAAAATGGTTCTGAAAGTTGGTAAAACGCATCAATCACAGGGCTATTGCCACGATTAAACCAACTTAAAACAGCCCCAATAAAAAGCACATAAAAAATGGCTAAACCAATGCTTTTCAATACAGTTAACACACCCAATACTAAGAGTACATTTACTGATAAACCAAAAATAAATAATACCTTTCAACATACCGATAATAAATACTAACAGTAAAGCAGAAGTATCGATATTTTTTTCACTGTAGGCGCAATTTTACGCAGAGGTTTTAATACTGGATCAGTCATTTTTACTGCAAATGTTGAAACAGGATTGTAATAATCCACTCGAGCAAACTGTAACCAAGCCCGTAAGATTAAAAACAAGTGCGTAAAGATTAATAATTGATCCGATAAATAATGCAGTTTGGGATAATTCCATCATAACCATCCTTTTCTTCTAAAATAAATATATGGTGTCAATGCTGCTGCGATCATTAATCCAATTGCCATTGGATAACCATATTTAAAATGTAATTCAGGCATAAAATCAAAATTCATACCATAGGTAGACGCGACCAATGTTGCAGGAAGGAACATCACAGAAACGACTGAGAAAAAAACTTCATAATTTTTGTTCTGTTCAATATTGATGTAACCCATTGCAGCTTGCATTAAAAAGTTTACTTTTTGGAATAATGATTCATTATGCGGTTGCAAAGATTCAATATCTCGTAATATTTCTCGTGCTTGTTCTAACTGGTTTGTTGGTAAGCGCGTTTTTGCGAACCAAGAAACCCTAATGCTCGTTGGGTATCCATCAAGCACAAACGAACTTTTTGAGCTCGTATCTTCTTGTTCCGTGAGCGTATTTAATGCTTCATCAAAGGCTTCATCTTGTTTTCCGTTTAAAATAACGCGACTCAACTCTTCCAAATCTGCATAAACGTTTTCAATCACGTCTGCTAATTGCTCAATTTTCGTTTCAAATAAATCTAACAAAACTTCATAAGAATTACATTCTAACAAACGCTGGCTACGTGAACGCATACGATATAAACGAAATGCGGGTAACTCGCGATCACGCAACGTAAATAAACGACCATCACGAATAGTAAAAAGCGACGCTCGCTAAATCAGCATAATTGTCTTCATCTTCGCAATAAAAAAATGAGTGAAGGTGTAAACCATCTTCATCTTCAAAGAAACGGGCGGAAGCTTCGATATCTTCCAATTCTAGAAAAGATGCTAAGCTCTGGCCTAAGCCTTCTTGTAGCATTTCACGTTCTTCGCCTGTCGGCTCAAGTAAATCAAGCCAAATGGCAGTATTGAGATCAGTTTGGTCTTCGTCAATGCGAACTAAGCGGGAATCATTGATAGCAAACGCGTTGATCATTTCATACTCCTTATAGGGATTATGAACAGCTAACAGTGAACAAATTAAAGAAGAAACGAAAGTGCGGTGAAAAATCGCAAAGTTTTCGTTAAGAGATGCCGAAACAACGGTAAATTTACCGGCGAACGCGCGCCGATAATAAAAAGGCGGGCGTCTAGAGCGATATTCGGTATCGACTATGACTGTCCAAAGTGTGTGTCCTTCTCGTTAAAAAAATCGGGCGAATGTTACGCTTGAAAGCGGTATTCGTCAAGTTTTTATCAAAAAAACTATGGCAATATTTCGCCCTTATTTGAAAAACTAATCTCTAAAATTATTAAATTGGAATGGTTGGCCTAATTCAGCGCCTTTAACAAGTTGAATGACTGCCTGTAAGTCATCGCGTGACTTACCTGTCACACGCACTTGCTCACCTTGAATTTGAGTTTGAACTTTGATCTTTAGAATCTTTTTACTAATTTAGTAATTTTCTTCGCCATCTCTGTTTCAATACCCTGTTTAAGTTTGATTTCTTTACTATAAAGTTTACCGTGGTGTTCGCTTTCTGCAGGAATATCTAAAGAACTGTGCTCAATACCACGTTTAATACAAGATCCAATTAAAATCTCAATTAATTGCTCAAGTTGGAAATCAGATTCTGTGGTGAATTTTAATCGTTTCATTTTTTTCATTTAATTCGATTACCGCTTCTACACCACGAAAATCATAACGAGTGCTAAGCACTCGGTTTGCATTTTTCCACTGCATTACGGACTTCGTGTAAAAGTAATTTCAGAAACAATATCAAAAGATGGCATAGTCTTCTCCCATTTTATTAAATTCGATCATTAGCACTTAAAAGGCATAAAAGTGCGGTTAAGTCGGCGAAGTTTATCACAATTTGCGCTTGTTGTTGCACTTTAGGTTTAGCATGGAACGCAACACCTAGCCCCGCCACATTCATCATTGCCAAGTCATTTGCCCCATCTCCGATAGCAATAGAATGTTGGGAATCAATACTGTATTCCTCTAACAAACGTTGTAATGTTTTAGCTTTATATTGGGCATCAACCACATCGCCTTTAACTAAGCCAGTGAGTTTTCCATCTTCAATATCAAATTGATTTGATGCAGCAAAATCAAGCTGTAATAACGCTTTCAAATAATCCGCAAAATAAGTAAATCCGCCTGAAGCAATTGCTGTTTTCCAGCCATATTTCTGTAAGGTTTGGATCGTTTCAACTAATCCAGGCATTAGCGGTAAATTCTCTCTAACTTGCTGCAAAATGCTTTCTGGCGCACCTTTTAATGTACCAACTCGACGACGCAAACTTTGCTCGAAATCTAATTCGCCTCTCATTGCACTTTCCGTAATCGCAGAAACAAGTTCGCCAACACCCTGCTAGTTTCGCAATTTCATCAATACACTCAATTTGAATAGCGGTAGAATCCATATCCATCACCAATAACCCAGCTTGAGACAATTTAGGGCTGAAATCTAATTTAGCAATATCTACTTCAAGATCATGAGCAAAGTTAATGAAATCAACAAACCACTGGCCTTTCAATAAAACGACAATATTTTTTGCTCCACCATCCAAACATCAAAAAAATCTGAAAATTTTTGACCGCACTTTTTGTTGAAAATTTTTCCAGTTTAGTCATGTCCAACTTTGTGCCGTATAAGATAAAAGGCTCTCCGCTCTGTATTGGATCCTCATTGGCTAAAAGCGCGGTAGGAAATTGTGGGTATTTTTGTGTAATGCTTTCAAAACGTTGAATTTGCATAAAAATCCTGTAAATTGTGGCGAATGAAAAGATTTTTAACCGATGTGAGTTGAAAAAAAGTGCAAATAATTAAAGAAAAACTAATCAAATCAACCATGCTTACAACGATTATTGTGCTAAGCCTAACTGCACTTGGCGTTATCTTATTTGGTGTAAAACAATTTAAGCTGAGTTCACAATTTGCTAGCGTAAACCAAGTGGCGAACATCTCACATATTTTGGTTCGTCAACAAGCCAATTTATTTTTCAGTTTTTACTCACAAATAATGCTAAAACAGAGCAATTAACGGACAATCTTGATCAAATAGTCAAAGAAGACTTTATTTTTAGATGCGAGCTTATATGATGGTGAAGGAAAATTACTGGCTCAAAGTCGCGAGACTCACAATTCACCCGATGAAAATAATCAACAAATTGTAGAGCCACTTTACGCCCAAAGCGGCATTAAAGGATTTTTACGTGTCACCATTGATGCTCAATATACGCAATCTAACCAATCAAAAATTAATCAGATCTTTCACCAATTATATGGTGAACTCATTATTGTCTTTTTACTTGGCGCGGTGATGGCAAGCTCTATTTATTATTTTTTAAGTCACTATCGACGGACTTACCGCAAATCTAAAGAGAAAAAAAGTGCGGTAAATTTGAAAGTAAAATCGAGTAGCACGCGTTTTTCACCAGCGTCGCCGTAGAATTTGATTATTGTCACAAACTATTAAATTGAGTGCGGATTTTTGCTAAATTTCCTTCAGAAATAAGGTAGAATGCGCAAGATTATTTTTTCAAAGCGAATTATAACAGGAGAACAAAATGGCAACTCGTAGACAATTAGCCAATGCAATTCGTTTCTTATCAATGGATGCTGTGCAAAAAGCTAAATCTGGTCACCCTGGTGCACCAATGGGGATGGCGGATATTGCTGAAGTATTATGGCGTGACTTTTTTAAAACACAATCCGACCAATCCTAAATGGGCAGACCGAGATCGTTTTGTACTTTCTAACGGCCATGGTTCTATGTTGATTTATAGTCTTTTACATTTAACTGGCTATGATCTTTCTATCGAAGATTTAAAACAATTTCCGTCAATTACATTCTAAAAACCCCAGGTCACCCAGAATATGGTTATGCACCTGGTGTTGAAACCACAACGGGTCCATTAGGTCAAGGTATCACTAATGCGGTAGGGATGGCGATTGCTGAGAAAACCTTAGCAGGGCCAATTTAACCGTGAAGGTCATGAAAATCGTTGATCACCACACTTACGTGTTCTTAGGCGATGGCTGTTTAATGGAAGGGATTTCTCACGAGGCTTGCTCTTTAGCAGGAACATTAGGCCTAGGTAAATTAATCGCATTCTACGATGACAACAACATTTCGATTGATGGTCATGTAGATGGTTGGTTCAGCGATGATACCGCAGCACGTTTTGAAGCTTATGGCTGGCAAGTAATCCGTAATGTGGATGGCCATGATGCAGAACAAATTCGTCAGGCTGTTGTACTTGCACAATCAGAAAAAGAAAAGCCAACTTTAATTATTTGTAAAACGATCATTGGTTTTCGGTTCACCAAACAAATCAGCGTCACACGATTGTCACGGTGCACCATTAGGCGATGAAGAAATCGCGTTAACTCGTAAAGCGCTTGACTGGGAATATGCGCCATTTGAAATTCCCAGCTGAGTACTATGCGGAATGGTCTGCAAAAGAGAAAAGGCGCTGTAGCAGAAAAAAATCTTGGGAAGAAAAATTTGCCGCTTATGCAAAAGCATATCCTGAACTTGCCGCAGAGTTTACACGTCGTGTAAACGGTGAATTACCAGCAAACTGGGCGGCTGAATCCAAAGCGTTCATTGAAAAATTACAAGCAAATCCCAGCGAGCATTGCAAGCCGTAAAGCATCACAAAATGCAATCGAAGCTTATGCTCACGTGTTACCTGAATTCTTAGGTGGCTCAGCAGACTTAGCAAGTTCTAACTTAACATTATGGAGTGGTTCTAAACCGATTCGTGCGCATGAAAACGTAGGTGGTAACTACATCAACTACGGTGTGCGTGAGTTCGGTATGTCAGCGATCATGAATGGTATTGCTTTTACACGGTGGCTTTCATTCCTTACGGTGCAACCTTCTTAATGTTCTACGAATATGCACACAATGCGGTACGTATGGCTTCATTAATGAAACAACGCTCATTATTCGTTTATACTCACGACTCTATTGGTTTAGGTGAAGATGGTCCAACTCACCAACCAGTTGAGCAAACTGCATCACTACGCTTAATTCCAAACCTTGAAACATGGCGTCCATGTGACCAAGTGGAATCAGCTATCGCATGGCAACAAGCGGTTGAACGTCAAGATGGCCCAAGTGCGTTGATCTTTACCCGTCAAAACTTAGCACAAATGGACCCGCACTTCTGCACAATTAGATGCTGTTAAACGTGGTGCTTATGTGTTAAAAAGACTGTGATGGTACACCTGAGTTAATCTTTCATTGCGACTGGTTCTGAAGTTGAGTTAGCGGTGAAAAGCAGCGGATGCACTAAGTGCCGAAGGTAAAAAAAGTACGTGTCGTCTCTATGCCAAGTACTAACCGTTTTCGATAAACAAGATGCAGCGTACCGTGAAAGCGTATTACCTGCAGCAGTAACCAAACGAGTTGCGATTGAAGCGGGTATTTCTGACTTCTGGTATAAATACGTTGGATTTAACGGCCGTGTAGTAGGTATGAATAGTTTCGGCGAGTCTGCACCTGCTGATCAATTATTCAAACTCTTTGGTTTCACTGTTGAAAAACGTGGTAGCGAAAGCGAAAGAAATTCTTTAAAATGGAAGCTCCTTGATAACTCAAGGGTTTTTTTATCACTTTATATTATAAGAGTTCTGTAATGAAAAACTCTATCCAATCTTATTATCTGTCAGCGTTTTTAGCTTTATCTGGTTGTGCAACCGAGGGTTCTCGTACTGTTGAAGTTCAAAAAGTAACGAGCTATAACACCGCGTATAACGGTGTGAAAGCCCCCTATTTCTGTGGGTAAATTTGATAATCGTTCAAACTATAACAATGGCGTATTCTCTGACGGCGTAGATCAATTAGGTAATCAAGCCAAAACCATTTTAGTGTCTCACTTACAACAATCAGGTCGTTTTTAGTGTGTTGGATCGCACCAATATGTCAGAATCGGCGACAGAAGCAAAAATCAAAGGTCAAAAAAACAAAAAAATTAAAAGGCGCGAATTATGTGGTGACTGGCGATGTGACTGAATTTGGTCGTAAAAAACAGTAGGCGATCAGCAATTATTTGGTATTTTAGGTCGCGGCAAACAACAAGTGGCTTATGCAAAAGTAACATTGAATGTGGTGAATACTCAAACTTCAGAAGTGGTTTATTCTGTTCAAGGTGCTGGTGAATATAATCTTTCAAACCGTGAAGTGTTAGGGTTTTGGTGGCACTGCAGGTTATGATTCAACTCTTAATGGTAAAGTATTAGATTTAGCCATTCGTGAAGCCGTAAATAACCTTGTTTCTGGTGTTGAATCAGGTCAATGGAAGCCTTCAAATTAAGGATTTTTATTATGAATAAACTAAAACTTTTTATTTGCTTATCAGCTGTTGCTGTGGTGACTGCCTGTTCATCAGGCAGTAAACCAAATACATTGTATACTTGGAATGGAGATACCTATCCAACTTCCGTATACCAATATCTAACTCAAGACAGCACTCCACAAGAACAGCTTCAGAAATTAGAAGAAATTGCTCAACTTGATAGCGGTAAAAAGTACCACCTGGTCTGTATGCGCAGATTGGTCTTTTTATATGGTCAATTAGGCAATGCAGGCAAAAATGGCAGAAGCCTATCAAAAGAAATGACTTTATTTCCTGAATCAACTCAATATATTAACTTCTTGTTAAATAAAGGAAAAAGCGGATACGAGTACAGAAAGCACTGGAAATAAAAAAAGTGAAAAAGGAGCGAAAAAAATGAAAAAAATCTCTCTATTTGGTAATGGCTTGTACCCTCTTGCTTTCTGCCTGTTCAACAATGAAGCCTACGCCTTATGACTATACAAACTATCAAGAAAGTAAACCACGTTCTATCTTGGTATTACTTCCTACGGATACAACAAATGATGTTAAAAGGTTCTCCTGCTGTATTGGCACATACAATTTCTCCATTAGCAGAAGAGGGTATTATGTTTTTCCCTCCTGCGCTTGTGTATGAAACTTTTAAGCACAATGGTTTAACACAGGCTCAAGAAATCCATAATGTAAATCTACAAAAAAATTACGTGATATTTTTTTGGTGCTGATGCAGTTCTTTACATTAATGTAGATGATTACGGTGTGAATTACCAAGTATTTGATAGTGTTACTAAAGTCAGAGTAAGTGGTAAACTTGTTGATTTACGTAGTGGTAAAACCTTATGGGAAGGTAAAGGCTACGCAGACGATGCAGATCGCAATAACAGCGGTAATGCCATCGCAATGCTAATTACTGCTGTAGTAAAACAAATTGCGAACAATGTATCCGATAAAAGGATACAAAGGTTGCTGCGTGGGCGACAGGAAATATGCTTAATGGACCTTGTAATGGTTGTTTGCTTTATGGTCCTAGACACCCATTGTATGGACAAGATCCACAATTACAGCCTCAACAAAAATAAAAAAGTTAGGGGCTAATCTACGTCAGCCCCTTAAATAATTAGCTTCTTGATATTCAAGAAGCTTTTTTTATTTTCCGCATTTTCTGGCTCTAAATCTAATTTTGCCATTAATAACTGATCGCCATCTTCTTCTGGGTTGCCTGTGACAAGTAATTTATCGCCATAGAAAATCGAATTTGCACCCGCCATAAAACACATCGCTTGCATTTCTTCACTCATACCACTACGGCCTGCAGAAAGGCGAACATAACTTTTTGGCATGGTAATACGTGCAACAGCAATCGTTCGCACAAACTCTGTCCAATCTAATTCTTCCGCATCGGCTAACGGTGTACCTTCAACCTTAACGAGTTGATTAATCGGCACAGACTCAGGTTGCGGATCAAGATTTGCAAGGCTCGCGATTAATCCAGCCCGTTCTTTGCGGGTTTCATTCATCCCCACAATACCGCCACAACACACTTTTTAATCCAGCTTTGCGCACTTTTCCTAAAGTACTAAGGCGATCATCAAAACGACGAGTACCAATCACTTCTGCATAATGTTCTGGCGCTGTATCAAGATTATGATTGTAATAATCTAATCCCGCTTCTTTTAAATCTTTCTGCCATACCGTCTTGCAATAAACCAAAAGTACCGCAAGTTTCTAAACCGAGCGATTTCACCGCTTTAATAATTTCTGTGACTTTCTCAATATCTTTTGGCTTTGGGCCTCGCCAAGCTGCGCCCATACAAAAACGCCCCGCACCACGTGCTTTCGCAATTTTTGCTTTCGCAACGATCTCATCAACATCTAATAACTGCTGATTTTGTACGCCTGTATGATAACGGGCTGATTGAGGGCAATAACCACAATCTTCCGGGCATCCCCCCGTTTTGATAGACATTAACGTGGATAACTGAATCGCTCGAGGATTAAAATGCTTGCGATGAACTTGCGCAGCTCGGTAAACCAATTCCAAAAATGGCGTTTCAAATAACGCCTCAACTTTGCAAACAGACCAATATTCAACGCTTGGATGTGGTGTAATGGAGTTAATTTGTAGTTTTTCAGTTAACATATTTTTCCTTTGAAAGTGCGGTGAATAATAACCGCATTTTTGTATCTTAATTCATTCAGTTTATAGGCTGGTATCGATAGCCATTGAATAGATTCATCAGTTATAAAATCTATATAATTTTACGTCTCTTTTTGCAATTGACTTATCTGACCATTTTCCACCAGCAATACTCGATCTATCGTACCAACTAATTCCGATGGTTGGTGAGTAACAAGTAACAACGTCAGATGTTTCTCATCACAAAGTTTGGCGATCAAAGCTAGCATTTCTACACGAAGTTTCTGATCTAATGCGGAAAAAGGCTCATCTAATAACAAGATGGGTTTATCTCGCAACAAACAACGCGCCAATGCCACTCGTTGTTTTTGACCACCAGAAAGAGAATTCGGTAAACGTTGCAAATAATCGCCCAATCCTACAGAACAAGCGACCTGTTCAATTTTTTCCCGCTCAAGTGCGGTTAATTTTAAAGAGGGTTTTAACCCCAACGCAAGATTTTGCTGTACGGTTAAATGAGGAAATAAATTATTTTCTTGAAATAGCATGGAAACTGGACGCTCGTAAGGGTGCGCTACGAGTATGATTTTTATCGTTTAACCAAATTTCTCCTTGATGAGGAAATTCAAATCCAGCGATTAAATTCAATAACGTACTTTTCCCCGCCCCACTTTCGCCAATAATTGCGACACGCTCGCCAGCATTTACGCTCAAATTAAAGCACATCGGTAAGGTTTTATCGTTCAAAATCACATTATTTAGATAAATCATCGTCATCCCTATGTGTGTGAATAAAGGCAAACAATATGCCACAAAGCAATAATAAAATCCCTGCAGTTACAGCTGCATCTTGATTACGATAATTACCCTAGCTGCTGATATAACAAGTGTGGTAGAGAAGTAAACTCTTGATTGCCGAACAACGCAATAGCCGTAAAATCCCCTAAAGATAGCGCCAAGGCTAAAGCAAAAAGCATAGCGCAATGGTGCACGTAAAGTTTGCCACTCAATCAGATAAAAAAACGTTGCCAGCCCACAAATTCCCAGACTATTACACAGATTTTCGTAATAGCGCATATTGTTATGAAAAAGGTGCGCTCAAAAATACGTAAAACAAAAAGGCATTGCACTTAACGCATTGCAAAAATACAACTATAGCAAACAAATCAATATTCGAAAAAAATCACGCTCTTGTAATAATAAAAAAATAACCCCATTGCGAGTACTAAAATCGGGATTGCCAAAATCACCATTCCAGCATTAATAATAAATTGAGCAATTTTCTGATAATGCAACCATTCTAAACGGCGTGATAAAAGCAATAAGGCAATCGCCATCATTAATGCAAGTAATGCGGACAGGGCGCAATAGAAAGCGAATAACCTAACGCACGCCAGAGCTGAGAATTATGCCAAACCGAGAGTAAACTTGGTGAATTCAATGCGCTGATAAGAATGTTCAATACTGGCGAAAAAAAGGAAAAAAATACAAAAACAAGTAAGACAAAAAAACATGGAAAAATTTTGACCGCACTTTTTAGGTTTCTCAAACCAAGGATGACTATTACTCAAGCCATTTTTGATTAGAGGGGCGAAAAAAACGCGATGTTAAAGCTGAATAAAAACCAAGCAAAATACAAATTGCAACATGGCAAAAAGTGCTGCTTTTTGGCAAATCAAATTCAAATAAAATCGCTTGGTAGATTGCGGTTTCTAATGTTGTATATTGAGGCCCACCGCCTAACGTAAGAACAACTGTAAAACTGGTGAAGCAAAGCATAAAAAAATCAAGCTAAATGAGGGCAAACATTGCTGACGAAAAACAGGCCATTCCACCAATTTAACGAATTGCCAACCTTGTAAATTGAGTTGCGCAGCAAGCTGACGTTGCTGATAAGGGATACTTTGCAAACTTTGTAAGAAAAGTTGCGCAGCCAGTGGAATATTGAAAAAAAGATGCGCAATTAAAATACCCGAGAGTCCCGTAAATATGCCCCTGCCAAAAGGCATTCCCAAAAGGTTAGCAAACCAAGCTAACCAACCGCTTGAACCATAAATGCCGATCAAACCAAAAATTGCCACTAAAACAGGTAAGACGAAAAGGTCAGCGACATTAATTTTTAATAACCACTTTTTTTCCTGAGAAATGGTTGATAAAACAATGCTCGAGCGAGGAGCAGACCAAAAAAATAGATAAAACGGTAGAAAGTAAGGCTTGTCCAAAACTGAAAAGAATCAGATGCTGTAGGTAATCATCCGTGAACCAAGTTTTTCCATTGTAATTCATCGCCCAATGCAAAGATCGAACTTAAGGCGCTACCATAAAACAGAGTAATAAAGCTAATGACAACAACGCCGCCCACATAATGACGAGGGCGGAGTTGTGGATGATGAAATAACGACAACATCAAACTATTTTGTTAATGTGGTTTGCCAAGTGCTAATCCAATTTCTTTTAAGTGTTCGGCATTCACCATTGGATTGATTGGAGTTTGAGTTTTTTTGTTGAGCTTTTAAGCGCATCAAAGTGCGGTTCAATTTCACCTTGAATGACTGGCAACATAATATTGGCTGTCACAATATGTTTTTTTGTGCCGTAGGTGAAATTAAAAAAATGCCATAAAATCATCCGCACATTGATTTGGATGGTTTGGCGACTCGAGCCGCTAATTCCACTTGGGTGATATGCCCTTCCGCAAAATCTGTCGCTGCATAATTATCTTTTTTTCTCAAAAAGTTGGTGATAAAGTGGTGATGTGCTGTAACTTAACACTAAATCCGCTTCGCCTTTTAAGAATGCACCGTAAGTATCTGACCAGCCTTTACCCACTGTTACCGTATGCTTATCTAAACTCTTTCCAAGCAGATTGAATTTTTGTCCGCAGGGATAAATTGCATTCATCCAAACCAATAAACCACGACCCACACTGCTGGTGCGAGGATCTTGATAAATTACACGGATATCTTGGCGTTCAACCAATTCTTTCAAACTTTTCGGCGGGTTTTTGTAATTTAGTTTTTATCGTACACAAAAAGCATAGTTACCGAAATCGAAAGGCAAGAATGTTTTATTCGTCCATTTTGTTGGTAAATCAAGTTGAGTTAAATCCACTTTATTTGGCGTGAAAAATACCTGTTTTTTTCAGCTTGTTCTAAAACAAAAGTTATCTAAACCTAGCACAATATCCGCTTTTGGTTTTCTTTCCTTCCAAACGAACACGGTTGAGTAACACGCCACCACTTTCAAAAGGCGTAAAATTAATAGTGCATTGCGGATGTGCTTTTTCAAAATCTTGTTTTACTTTTTGGACCTGCTCCCCACTCAGACGTGAAAGAATCATAGCTATATACGTTAACACTTTGCTGTGATTGGGCTAATGCCGCGGTGGAAAAAAAGTGCGGTAGAAATTAAGGTTAATTTAAGAAGTTTCATTATTACATCCTTATTTATGATCAAAAGGCAGCAATAATGACGGGAAAGGAGATAAGGTTGTATTCCTAGTTTCCTACGTCAGTATTAACTGTTTCAGGTTCACGGGTATGATCTCAGCGTATTGCACCCCGACTAGGCTTTTTAGTGTATTAAAATTTATTAGGCTTGCCAACGGATTTTTTTAAAAAAAGAAATAAACTTTCTACATTTTTCTGAAAAATAAAAAAAGCCCTGTAAAACAGGGCATCCATAAGCTGTTTTAAAATTAAAAGGTGATTCGATTGGGCTTTCAATGCCTAAATCTGTCTGAGCAATGACTTCAAAACCAAAATCAGCTAATACATCTGCAATTTCTTTTACTTTTGCCTTTATTGCCCGTGGCAAGTACAAATCTTTGCTTCGTAATTCTGTCCCTCATATCAAACATTGTCTTATTTTAATATCTCACCAAAAATTTTTCGGAATAAATATTGACTTTAACCTTAGGTCAAAGGTTTATGATTTGTGCTCATTCAGTTATCACATAGGAGAAAAAAACATGAAAAAAACTTATGACTTTTTATCACACTTAGCGCTGCTGCAGTTTTCAAATTTGTGCCCAAGCTAATGAACAAACCGCATCAAGCACACATGAATATGCCAATGTCGACAGATTCTGCAATGCAACAAGAATTAATGCAAGGTATGAATCAAATGCATCAAGACATGATGGCAGCCATGCAATATAAAGATCCTGATGTTGCTTTTTTGCAGCAGGGTATGTTGCCACACCATATTGGCGCAGTAAAAAAATGGCGGAAGTTGAATTAAAAATACGGAAAAGGATCCTGAGATGCGTAAGCTTGCTGAGAATATTATTAACGCACAACAAGCGGAAATTGAACAAATGCAAAAATGGCTTAAAGTGCACAATAAAAAAGCCCTGTAAAACAGGGCATCCATAAGCAGTTTTTAAAAATTAAAAAGTGATTCGATCACGGTTTCTTTCAAGTGTTGCTTTTACCAATCCCTTGCACTTCTAATAGTTGTTCAGCACTCGTGAAATTACCGTGTTTTTCACGATATTGCACTATCGCTTCTGCTTTTTTTAGCACCGATTCCTGTTAAGACTTTTTGAATTTCACTAACGGTTGCCGTATTGATATTCAATTTATCACTCACAGTAGCTGGTGCAACTTGAGCCTCAGTTTGAGTTGCCACAACAGGTTGAACGAGCCTGCTCTGCAGCTTTTTTCCTCAGCAAAAAGCCGAAGAGGCAACCAGCGCGCCACACAATACCACTCGAAGTAAATAATGTTTTCATTAATTTCATAGAGGTTTCCTTTGTAATATGAACATGTTGACGAGCATATCAACACAGTCATTTTTTTATGCTTTCAAGAAAAACGCTCAAGATTCTTACCGCACTTCTGCGATTCAGATCGTAAAAATTCTTAATTTGAATGAAAAAAACAAAGGGCTTATCATTTACGACAAAGCCCTTAAGATTAGTTAACTTCTTTTATTCTCAGCTCTTTTGGAACCTCAAAGAACATATTTTCTTCTAAACCCTTGTAGTTCTTCTATGGTATTCGCACCAAACTCTTTTAAGCGAGAAATAATCGATTGGACTAATTCTTCGGGTGCAGAAGCACCAGCTGTAATCCCAATGGTTTTCACATCATTAAACCAATCAGCTTGAATATCGGAAGGATCATCAAGAAGCTGTGATTTAACCCCCATTCGAGACGCCAATTCAGCTAAACGATTTGAATTTGATGAGTTTTTAGAACCCACAACCAATACTAAATCTGATAATTTTGCCAATTCTCGCACCGCTTCTTGACGATTGGTTGTTGCATAACAAATATCGTTTTTGTGTGGTCCTTGAATAGTGGGATATTTTTCCTTTAATGCAGCAATGGTTTCAGCCGTATCATCTAGCGACAACGTCGTTTGCGTCATAAAGGTTAAATCATCATTTTCTTGCATTGGCAAGCGCGCAATATCTTCTACTTTTTCAATCAGGAAAATCCCGCCATCTTCGTTGCTATACTGCCCCATTGTGCCTTCAACTTCAGGATGCCCTTTATGCCCAATCAGAATCGCTTTTGTTCCTTTTCGACTTGCGCGCGCAACTTGCATATGCACTTTAGTCACCAAAGGACAAGTTGCATCAAATACTTTGAGATTACGATCTTTCGCTTCTTGTCGAACGGCTTGAGATACACCATGCGCAGAAAAAAATAACGATAGCGCCATCAGGTACTTCGCTTAATTCTTCCACAAAGATCGCACCACGATCACGCAATCCGTTCTACAACAAATCGGTTATGCACCACTTCGTGACGAACATAAATCGGTGCACCATGAATTTCTAAGGCTAGTTCAACAATACTAATGGCACGATCTACACCGGCACAAAAATCCTCGTGGATTCGCTAAAATTATCTTCATTTCTGACCGCACTTTTCTGCTTTGTTTTATCTTGTACTTTTTTTCTTTTTCGCTCTTAAAAGCATCCAATGCCAACAAACCTGCGCCAATACAAATGGCAATATCGGCGATATTAAACACTGGATAATGGTAAATATCCCAGTAGAAATCAAAGAAATCTACGACAAAACCGTTATAAGCGCGATCCACCATATTCGCTAGCGCCCCCCAATAATGAGTGCATAAGCAGAATTTTTGGATTTTTTTGTTCAGCATTATTTTTTTGCTAAAAAAATAAACCAACATGCCAGAAATAGCCAATGCTAACAAAATAAAGAAATATTGTTGCCAGCCACTATGATCCGCTAAGAAACTAAATGCTGCGCCATAATTGCGAACATAGGTGAGATTGAAAACAGGCAACACATTAACACTTTCATACAAATCAAATTTTTTTGTACCACAATGTATTTAGTGAGCAAATCAACCACGAAAGCGACCGCACTTAACCATAAAAAAATGAAAGCCCTGATTTTTTTGGACATAATATTTCCCTTTTAAAAAAATTCCGCTAATTCTAGCATAAGCCGATAAATGATAAAGCACGATCTCATTTACTGAACGGCTTCTGGTAATTTTGCTGGATCATCAGCCAACTCTTTGACATTCACCACTTTCTTCCAATCAAATACCTTAATTTCCTGTTTTTCAGGACGGAAGAAATCGACGCCTTGTAAATGTATTTCCTTAATTCCCCATCCAATCAGCAAAAACCATAAACAAAATTAAATGCAGATTGTGGCGTTTTTTTATTTTTTTCTACCTTTTGGCTATCACTCGAAAACATAACGAAAGGAATTTCATAATCTTGTTTATAAAGATTATTTGGATGCAATGATAAGCCTTTAGAATCCTCATAATGAGCAAGCCCATGATCAGAAAAGTAAATCACCGAATAGGGTTCATTTTGTGCCACCAATTGTGAATTTAATTTTTCTAAAAACTGATCCGTATATTTAATCGATTCTAAATAACAAGACATAGATTGATTAATAAAATAATTTTTTTAACCTCGTACGGAAGACGCTCACAAAAAGGCAGGGATGTGAGCCCATTAAATGAATCACAATTAATTTTTGGATTCGTAATATTTTTCTTTTAAGGCTTTATCTAATACAGGCAACATTTCATCGTCATAAACTTTTTTAGAATTGTAACCTAACGGCTTCATAAAAATCGTTTCATCCGCACTTTGACCAATACGAGAGGCCATCGTATCAAATTCACCAATTTTGCCTTGATTAGAAATCCAATAGGTTTTCACGCCCTGCTTTTTTGGCTAAAGAAATAATATTATCCGTATAAACCGTTTCCCTTTATCTGCTCGATATAAGGTGCGTTGTAAGGATGGTTGCGTATTTGGTGCTGCAGAATAATAATTTTCAAAAACTGTGCCTTTCACACTTTCTAAAAATGGCGTGGTTTTCAGTGGAAAGCCATATAACGACATATAATCTTTTTCGCATGCTTTCACCAATAATTAAAATATAATTTTTTTATATTTTTGGCGTAAAAAGATTGAATATCCCATTGAGAAGGCGCATTAACAGATTGGTTTAGAAAAATCTCGTTGTTCTAAATACAGGTCATTCATACGATCAAATTCTGAGTAGAAAAGAACCGGATAAAAAAACGGAATTTATATGCATAGTTCCAATCAGAAAATTGATTGTAAGAAAAAAACTAATAATATGCCGATAACACCCGTATTCAGCCATTTAAATGCTTGTCGTTTAGCATGAAAAACTCAATTTCATTAAAAGCAACAAATAGGATGAGATAACTAGCTTGAAATAAAAAAATATCCAAAAAGGTATGGTTGTATAGTATTCCAAAGTTTCATTAATATTCGTTTCATAAACAGAAGCGATAATACCCAAAGATGGAATACCATAGAAAAAAAACCAGCAGAACAATAAAAATAGTGCGCTGAGGAATAATACAGTAATTAATATTCGCCCAACCCAAGGGGTGAAATAAAAAGAAATCGCCGTGATAACAAATAAAATTGCGTAATCTGAAACAGGAATATTCTCACTTAATACATTACCCAACCCCATATTGGTAAAAATGGAGAAAATAACCAATAAGAGATAAAACCACATTGTTTTAGAGCGAATCATTTCTTTTCCCTAACATCATCTCTACTTCCTTTTGTACAAAAGTAAAAAAGTGCGGTTAAAATAAACCGCACTTTTCTGTTTTACAACAAATTTAATTATGCAAAATGGCGTACTTCACCATTACCCGCCACATTTTCTACACAACGTGGACAAAGTGTTGGATGTTCTGAATTTACACCAATTTTGTCAGAATAATGCCAGCAACGCGGACATTTTTCACCATTAGAACGAGCTACACTTACCGCAATTCCCTTCTAACTCACCCGCAGCTCACATCTGCAGGTTTGTCTGCTAATGCTTTCACTTCAGCTTTTTGAGGTGATTAACACGAAACGTAATTCATTGCCTAATTGTTCTAACAATGCACGATATTCGTCATTAGCGTAAACGGTCACTTCAGCTTCTAAACCGCCACCAATCACTTTATCGTTACGCGCGACTTCTAATACACGGTTCACTTCAGAACGAACTTTAATCAGTTGTTGCCAGTAAGCATCATCTAATTTTTCATTCTCGCCTAAACCGAACAAGCCTTGATAGAATTCTTCAGTAAATACGAATTCTGCACGACCACTTTCGGTTTGTGGTAAGTGTTGCCAAATTTCATCGGCAGTGAAAGATAAGATCGGTGCCATCCAACGAACTAATGCTTCAGCAATATGCCATAACGCAGTTTGACAACTACGACGAGCAAGGCTGTCTGCTTTCGTTGTATATTGACGATCTTTGATAATATCAAGGTAGAACGAACCCATTTCCACAGAACAGAAACGCATTAAACGTTGTACCACAGTGTGGAACTGATAGTTATCATACGCATCTTTGATTTCTTTTTTTGTGCATCTAACGCACAAGCCACCGCCCAACGATCTGAGGCTAATCATTTCTTCTGGTTTGACCAAATCACGTTTTTGGATCAAAACCATTCAAGTTTGCTAATAAGAAACGAGCGGTGTTACGAATACGACGATAGCTATCCGCTGCACGTTTTAAGATCTCATCAGAAACGGTCATTTCTCCGGTATAGTCGGTAGAAGCCACCCATAAACGTAAAATGTCACCACCGAATTTATCCATCACTTCTTGTGGCGTCACGATGTTACCGATAGATTTTTGACATCTTTGCGGCCTTGACCATCCACGGTGAAAACCATGAGTTAAAAACTTGTTTGTATGGTGCTTTGCTGTCTGTTGCCGTAGAAAGCATTAAAGAAGACATAAACCAACCACGGTGTTGGTCAGAACCCTCCAAATACATATCGATATCTTGACCGTTAAATTCCGGGCGATTTGCGACAACAGAAGAATAGGTTGATCCTGAGTCAAACCATACGTCAAGGGTATCGGGCACTTTGCGATAGGTTTCTGCATCCGCGCCCTAATAATTCTTTTTCGTCTAAATCCCACCATGCTTGAATACCGGCTTTCTCTACACGTTTAGCCACTTCTTCAAGTAACTCTAAAGTACGCGGATGAAGTTCTTCAGTTTCTTTGTGCACGAATAAGGTCATCGGCACGCCCCAAGTACGTTGACGGGAAATACACCAGTCAGGGCGGTTTTCAACCATTTTCTCGATACGTGCTTGACCCCAATCTGGAATCCAGCGAACTTGTTTGATTTCGCCTAATGCTTGTTGGCGTAACCCTTGTGTTTCCATGCCGGTAAACCATTGCGGAGTCGCACGGAAAATAATCGGGGTTTTGTGACGCCAGCAATGTGGGTAGCTGTGTTTGATTTTTCTCAACTTTCAATAAAGTTGCCCACTTCTTGTAATTTTTCAACTACGAGTGGATTTGCTTCAAATACGCCTTTGCCCGCAAAGAATTCAGTCGTTGAAATAAATTTACCATCATTAGCTACTAAGCCTGCCATAGGGATATTATATTTTTGCCCTACAATAAAGTCGTCCAAGCCATGATCTGGCGCGGTATGTACTAAACCCGTACCACCATCAGTGGTCACGTGATCGCCCTAAAAATCACTGGTACAGTGAAAATCATAGAACGGATGGTTAAAGCGTACTAACTCAAGCGCTCTGACCTTTTACTGAACCTAAAATTTCAACTTGTTCTACGCCCACGGCTTTTCGCTACGGACTCAACTAATTCAGCAGCTAAAATCACACGCTCATCGCCAAGTTGGACTAAGTTGTATTCTAAATTCTGCATTTACCGCAATCGCACGGTTAGATGGCATTGTCCAAGGTGTGGTTGTCCAAATCACTGCAGATAATTTGCCATGGCCTTTTGCCTACTGCGTTAAAATTTCTCTTCAATTTCAACCGCACTTTACCGCAGGAAAACGCACATAGATAGATGGAGAAACTTTGTCTTCGTATTCCACTTCTGCTTCTGCTAAAGAAGAACCGCAGTCTAAAACACCAGTGCACTGGTTTTGAGCCTTTATATAAATGACCATTTTTCAATCACTTTACCTAAAAGTGCGGATAATATTCGCTTCGGTATCGAAATTCATCGTGAGATATGGATTATCCCAATCGCCCAACACACCTAAACGGATAAAAGTCTTTTTTTCTGACCTTCTACTTGTTCCGCGGCATATTCACGACATTTTTGACGGAAATTCAGCTGCCGTAATTTTTCTCGTTTGGTTTGCCTACTAAACCTTCTACTTTTAATTCAATTGGCAAACCATGACAGTCCCAACCTGGGATATAAGGCGAATCAAAACCTAATGCCGTTTTTGGATTTTAATAATAATATCTTTCAGAATTTTGTTTACTGCGTGACCAATATGAATGTTACCGTTCGCATACGGAGGGCCATCGTGCAAAATAAAAGATTTTTTTGCCTTTGCTCGCTTCACGAATTTTTTTGGTAAAGATTTTTTTCTCGTACCAATTTTTTTCAACATATCAGGTTCGCGCTTAGCTAAATCACCGCGCATTGGAAAAGCTGGTTTCCGGTAGGTTAAGAGTGTTTTTTTGTAATCGACTGTCATTTTATTTTTCCAATTTTTTTACATTTTAAAATTAACTGTTAAAAAAACGCTTTCGCAGTTTCTACGTCTTTCTCAATTTGCACTTTTCAAATCATCAAAAGACGGGAATTTAATCTCGTTTCTAATCTTGTGGCAGAATTCGACTTCCACCATTTGGCCATAAATATTCTGAGAAAAAAATCAAATAAATGAACTTCTAATAATTGCATTAATCCATTTATAGTTGGGCGTTTTTCCCATATTTGCCACGCCGTTAAAAAAATCTCACCCTGATTTTAACCGCACTTTTACGGCATAAACACCTTTGATTGGATTTACTTGTCTATGCAAACGAATATTTGCCGTTGGAAATCCTATTGTTCTACCTAACTTATTACCATGGATCACTCGCCCGAAAAATACGATAAGGTTTACCGAGTAAATTTTTCTGCAAGTTGTAAATCATCATTCGCCAACGCTTCGCGAATTGCAGTGCTACTAATTCGCTGTTCATCTAGACAAAAAGCTACGGTTATCTTCAACAATAAAACCAAAACGCTTACCTGCTGCTTGCAACATTGCAAAATTACCTTGGCGTTTTGAGCCGAACTTAAAATCATCGCCAATGCTTAAAAATTTCACATGTAGATGATTAACAAGCGTTTGCTCAATAAAACACATCAGCTGGTTGCTCGGCAAAAGTGCGGTCAAATTTCGCCACAATTACGACATCAACCTTAGCCTTTTCTAGATAATAAATTTTTGTCACGCAAACGCATTAAACGCGCTGGTGCATTTTCTCCCATAAAATATTCACGCGGCTGTGATTCAAATAACAATACCGCCATGGGTAAATTTAATTCGTCAGCTTTTTGACGCAAATGGCGAAGGACTGCTTGATGCCCTAAATGCACGCCATCAAAATTGCCGATCGTTAGCGCACAACCTTGTAAAACACGATTTGCATTATGAAGCCCACGAATTAATTGCATGTCCTTATCCATGAAAAATAAGAGAATTTTCGGCATTATAGCGAGAAGTTAGTTTTTTTGTCAGCAAATGGTGCTTTCGAACGCCTAATAAAATCAACGTTGCGCCATAAACTATTGCGGCTAATACAATCAACCAAACAAGCCAATAAACACGCATAAAGAAATCCATTTTTCGCCCATTGGTTGATTTCAGGCACGTAATACCAAACTGCTGCACCCATTGCGATTGCTGCCAATAAAACTTTTCCAAAAAAGACCGCACTTTTACGTGAAAAATGATAGACATCCGCTTTGGCTAAGCCGCGATAGAGCAAATAGGCGTTAAGGGTTGCCGACATTGCTGAAGCAATGGCTAATCCTACATAGCTGAAAGGAATCGCCAATAGGTTAAAGCCCATATTACTCACCATGGCAATAATACCGATTTTTACTGGCGTTTTGGTATCTTGTCGGGCGTAATAGCCATTGGCGAGGATTTTAATCAACATAAAGCTAAGCAAACCCGCATTAAATGCCCATAAAGAATAAGAGGCAGCATGAACATCATTTAACATGAAATTTCCACGCATAAAGAGCGTAAGTAACATCGGCTGAGCCAATACAGCAATACCAATGGCTGCAGGAACGCCAAGTAATAAAAATCATTCGCACGCCCCAATCCATTGTATTACGAAAATCAACCGCACTTTTTATCTGAATCGCCTTCACGATTAACGTGGTGGCGAGCAAGTGTTGGCAAAATTACGGTAGAAATAGCAATGCCAAATAAACCGAGAGGAAATTCCAGTAAGCGGTCGGAATAATACAGCCAGCTAATAGAGCCCGTCATTAAAAAGCTCGCAATCACTGTATCCAGCAAAAGATTAATTTGACTTACCGATACACCAAATAACGCAGGGATCATTAATTTACGAATTTTGGTTACGCCTTCATCCCGCCAAGCCCATTTGGGTTTCACCAGTAAACCGGCTTGTTTCATAAATGGAATTTGGAATAAGAACTGTAATAAGCCACCTAGAAAAAAATACCCGATAGCCAACGCAAGATCTGGATTGTCCATTTTGTGGTGCAAGGAAAAGTGCGGTGGCTATCATCGCTATATTTAATAACACAGGTGAAAAAGGACATCACGCCGAATTTTCCAATCGTGTTAAGTACTGCTCCAGAAAGCGCGACAAAAGTGACAAACCATAAATAAGGAAAAAGTTATTTTTAAGAAGAAGAGAGGCTTGTTCAAATTTATGTGCATCAGGGCCATCATTCATCCAATCGGTAAACCAGCCCATCCCAAATAAAGCAGCAACGACAGGTGAGCCAACCATCGCGAGGATCGTAACAATACTCACTAATCCCTCCAAGGGTACCAGAAACTTTTCCAATAAATTCACGGGTTTTATTAATATCACCAGATTGTTGATATTCTGCGAGAACAGGGACAAAAGCCTGTGAAAAAGCCCCTTCAGCAAATAAACGGCGAAGAAAATTTGGGATACGATTAGCAAATAAAAAAACGTCCGCCGCAGCTCCTGCACCAATGAGATGAGCGATAACTACATCGCGCACAAGACCTAACACTCTAGATAATAAAGTCATAGAACTAACAACAATGCTAGATTTTAAAAGTCGTTTACTCAAAATATTCTTCTCTACCCTAAAATTTTTGCCTAATTGTATAGAAATTTTGTTTTTACGCTATATTCCGTGAAAAAAACTGATAAAATCCGCCGCACATCGTTTGTGTGAGCCCATATTGAAAGAGCTTGTAAAAATAACGATACTTACTTTCGGTTGTGTCTCACCGAAATCAACACAAATTTTCCATTGACAAAAGTATAAAAAATCGGCATATTGACGCCCTTTATTTTTGTCTATCAATCAACAGAAATTTTAGGAGTTTGACCTTGGCTAATATCAAGTCAGCAAAAAAACGCGCGGTTCAATCTGAAAAAAACGCCGCCAACACAACGCAAGCCAACGCTCTATGATGCGTACTTACATCAAAAAAAGTATATGCTCAAGTAGCAGCAGGTGAAAAAAAGCAGCAGCTGAAGCAGCATTCGTTGAAATGCAAAAAGTTGTTGACCGTATGGCTTCTAAAGGCTTAATCCACGCTAACAAAGCAGCAAACCACAAATCTAAATTAGCTGCACAAATCAAAAAAATTAGCGTAATTTTTTTAGCTAGAAAGAATAAAAATAAAAACCGCACTTTAAAGTGCGGTTTTTTTATTTCATCGAATTTTTAGACTAAAAGTAACAACATCGATCCCCATTTGATAATATCAAAGAAGAATTTATTTTTCATTCGTCGCGATACCATCAGGATTTTTTTCGGTGTGCCATCTTCATTTTTTTCTGCACTTCCACCATGCCATTTTTTTATATTGACCTTTCACGACAGCCAAATCATCGCGCGCTTCATTACGTAATTTTAAACACGCCTGTTCAGTTAAAGGCTCAACATTACCCACTTCGGTACGGAAATTTTTTTAAACTGATAGCTTGCATAATTCATCGATTTTTTTCATCACCTTGAATAATCTTCACATATTGCTCACCAATAATTTTTTTCCAACGGATAGAAAAAAAGACATATTGTGAGTGAATATAGCTATCTTCTTTAGAAAAAAATGCTGTTGCAAAAATCCGAGTTAAATTTGGGTAAACGCATTGTTCTGCTTGCTTACTTGCAATCGCCCATTGTTTTTGCATCTTGATCGGAAAGTTGGTAATCCGCACCCGCAAATTCACCTGGGGATTGCGGATTGTGAGCTACCAAACATTGAGCAGCCAGACAGCAATGCTGCCACACCTAAGGTTGCAATTAATTTCACATTTGATCCTTATAAAAAGTGAGAATGCGCAAAATTCTAGCAATATCTTCACAACAGATAAAGCAGCAAATGAATTTAGTTTTCCTGATCCGAAAAACTTCCGCTATAATGACCGCACTTTTTTACGTTAATTAAAAGGAATTCTCATGCAAAATCCAAAAGATGATGTGTTATATGCGCCTGTTGAATGGGTTGATCACAGTGAAGGCTATAACGACATTCGTTATCATAAATCCACTGATGGTATTGCTAAAAATCACGATTAACCGCCCAGAGGTTCGTAATGCGTTCCGCCCACAAACAGTGAAAGAAATGATCACTGCATTTTCTGATGCACGTTTCGATGAAAACATTGGTGTCATTGTATTAACCGGCGAAGGCGAAAAAAAGCATTCTGTTCTGGTGGTGACCAAAAAGTGCGTGGCGATTACGGCGGTTACAAAGATGACAGCGGCGTACATCACTTAAATGTATTAGATTTCCAACGGGATATTCGCTCTTGTCCAAAACCAGTTGTCGCAATGGTGGCAGGTTATGCAATTGGTGGCGGCCATGTATTACATATGCTTTGTGACTTAACGATTGCTGCTGACAATGCTATTTTCGGTCAAACTGGGCCAAAGGTCGGTTCATTCGATGGTGGTTGGGGCGCAAGCTATATGGCTCGTTTAGTGGGTCAGAAAAAAGCGCGTGAAATTTGGTTCTTATGCCGTCAATATAATGCACAAGAAGCATTAGATATGGGCTTAGTCAATACTGTTGTGCCTTATGCTGATCTTGAAAAAGAAACCGTACGTTGGTGTCGTGAAATGCTACGCAATAGCCCAATCGCGATTCGTTGTTTGAAAGCAGCATTAAATGCGGATTGTGATGGCCAAGCTGGTCTTCAAGAATTGGCGGGTAACGCAACAATGTTGTTCTACATGACTGAAGAAGGTCAAGAAGGTCGCAATGCGTTTAACGAAAAAAACGCGCCCCAGACTTCAGCAAATTCAGACGTAACCCTTAATTTATCGTTCTAAAGTGCGGTTAAAAAAATCTTCGTGAATTTTGACCGCACTTTTGTATTGGGAGCAAACATGGCTGAAAAAAATCATTTAATCTTTACCGTTATTCCATCCCCGTTGATAGCCAACTTATTCTGCGTGATCGTTTTTTTAAAAACGCCGTGAAGGCTTAATCGTAAGAGTGAGTTGCAGCCGAGACGGTTGGGGAGAAATCGCCCCGCTACCTGGTTTTAGCGAAGAAACCTTAGACCAAGCTCAAGAACAAGCAATTGAATGGCTAACGACATGGTGCAATGCAAGCTGTGACGCACCTCGCGTCCCATTAGATGGCACCTATCCCTCCGTTGCTTTTTGGTATCAGTTGCGCAATGGATGAAATGAAAGGTTATTTACAAGCTGAAGGCAATTACCATACAGCACCACTTTGTTATGGCGATCCAGATGAACTGTACGCCAAACTTGCTAGCATTAAAGGCGAAAAAGTGGCAAAGATGAAAGTGGGCATATACGAAGCCAATCGCGATGGATTAATTGCTGATATGTTTTTAGAAGGCATTCCCGATTTACAATTACGACTTGATGCAAACCGTCATTGGTCATTAGAAAAAAAGCGTTACAATTTGCCGCTAAAGTCAAACCGCAACATAGAAAAACGTATTCAATTTTTTTAGAAGAACCTTGTAAAAACACAAGCACTCAGCCGTGAATTTGCAGCTCAAACCGACATTGCAATTGCATGGGATGAATCCGTGCGAGAGCCTAATTTTTGCTTGGAAAAAGAACCGCACTTATCGGCTGTCGTAATCAAACCCACTTTAATTGGTTCAATTCAACGTTGTGCTGAACTCATTAACCAAGCACATTCGTTAGGGTCTAAAAGCGGTTATTAGTTCAAGTATCGAAAGCAGTTTAGGGCTCTCTCAGCTCGCGCGAATCGCACAACAATACACCCCGAATGTAACTCCAGGCTTAGACACGTTTAGATTTGATGGAATATCAAGTACTACGCGCTTGGCCTGGTTCTGATTTACCTATTGTGGATTTAGAATCTGAATTTATCACTAAAATTATCTGATTCGACCACCCAAAAATCGAAAAAAATCAGTATAATGCGCTACACAAAAAAAGGATTAAAAAAATGTCGCAAACACACAGAATTTTTGCTGTTAAATGGCCCGAACTTAAATATGTTAGGGGCTCGCGAGCCAAAAACATTATGGCAGTATTTCTCTTGCATCCATTGAAGAGAAAAATACAAACATTTAGCCACTCAGCACAATGTAAAAAGTGGAATGTTTTCAAGCCAATAGTGAAGAAAAAAATTAATTAATAAGATCCACGAAAGTTTTTCAACAAGTCGATTTTTATTTTTAATTAATCCTGCTGCTTACACCCATACCAGTGTAGCATTGCGCGATGCACTTTTTAGCTGTTTCAATTCCCTTTGTGGAGATTCATTTATCCAACGTACATAAACGTGAACCATTTCGTCATCATTCTTATTTTAGCGATGTGGCTGAAGGCGTTATTTGCGGTTTAGGGCGCGAAAAGGTTACGAGTTTGCCTTTTTTATTTGCTATCGATTACCTTGCTAAAAAATAAGAAAATCGAGCATTTTTGGCGAAATTCACAGAATTTTATCGCAAATTTGCAAAATTTAAGGTAATCTTTACAACACAAAAATAAGTTTATTCATAACCGCACTTTTTTTCGTTTAAAAGTGCGGTTAAAATTTCAATCTTTTTAGGAAGAACGTATGGACATTCGTAAAATCAAAAAAATTAATCGAATTAGTAGAAGAATCTGGCATTACCGAATTAGAAGTGCAAGAAGAAGAAGGTACAGTACGTATTAGCCGTGCAGCGCCAGCAGTTGCTCCAGCAGCAGTTCAATACGCTGCAGCACCAGTAGTAGCACCAACTCCAGCTGCTGCGCCAGCTCAAGCGCCAGCAGCTGCGACATCCGCGCCAGCAGCATCTGATGAATTATCAGGCCATCTTGTACGTTCACCAATGGTAGGAACGTTCTATCGCAGTCCAAGCCCAGAAGCAAAAGCATTCGTTGAAGTGGGTCAATCTGTGAAAGTTGGCGACGCGCTTTGTATCGTTGAAGCAATGAAAATGATGAACCGCATTGAAGCAGACAAAGCTGGCGTAGTAAAAGCAATTCTTATCAACGACGGTGACGCTGTTGAATTTGACGAACCATTAATCGTTATTGAATAATTTCCAATATTTTCGTCGGGCGGACTTTAGTCCGCCTATTTCATATACAAACAATTAGAGCGAATTTATCGTAGGCAATATAAATTGAAATCTGTTCACACCAAATTTTGATAGGGAGAAACAATATTTCAAGAACCTACATAAAAATTCACGTCTATCTGACTAAACGGACTCTTTTTATGTTAGAAAAAAAGTTGTGATTGCTAACCGCGGTGAAATTGCACTACGCATTTTACGTGCTTGTAAAGAATTAGGTATTAAAACAGTGGCGGTTCACTCCACCGCTGATCGTGATTTAAAAACACGTTTTACTCGCTGATGAAACCATTTGTATCGGTCCAGCACCTTCCGCAAAAAGTTATTTAAATATTCCAGCTATCATTGCTGCCGCCGAAGTAACAGGCGCAGATGCAATTCATCCCAGGATACGGTTTCTTATCTGAAAATGCTGACTTTTGCTGAACAAGTTGAACGTTCAGGTTTCACTTTCATCGGCCCAACAGCAGATGTCATCCGTTTAATGGGCGATAAAGTTTCAGCTATTAAAGCAATGAAAAAAGCAGGCGTGCCTTGTGTACCGGGTTCGGATGGCCCTGTAGGTAATGATATTGCTAAAAATAAAGAAATCGCCAAACGTATTGGCTATCCAATCATCATCAAAGCATCAGGCGGTGGTGGCGGCCGAGGAATGCGTGTTGTTCGTAGCGAAGACGCATTAGAAGAATCTATCGCGATGACCAAAGCAGAAGCGAAAGCTGCATTCAATAATGATATGGTCTATATGGAAAAAAATACTTAGAAAATCCACGTCACGTGGAAATTCAAGTATTAGCAGACACGCATGGCAACGCAGTTTATTTGGCTGAACGTGACTGCTCAATGCAGCGTCGTCACCAAAAAGTTGTGGAAGAAGCGCCAGCTCCAGGTATCACTGAAGAAGTTCGCCGCGATATCGGCTCACGCTGTGCAAAAGCTTGCGTAGAAATCGGCTATCGTGGAGCAGGTACGTTTGAATTCTTATATGAAAATGGCGAATTCTATTTCATTGAAATGAATACTCGTATTCAAGTGGAACACCCAGTAACTGAAATGATTACAGGTGTAGATTTAGTGAAAGAGCAATTACGCATTGCAGCAGGCTTACCTATTTCCTTTAAACAAGAGGACATCAAAGTTAAAGGCCATGCAATGGAATGCCGTATTAATGCAGAAGATCCAAAAAAACATTCTTACCATCTCCAGGAAAAGTAAATCACTTACATTCACCGGGCGGATTTGGGTGTTCGTTGGGATTCTCATGTTTATGGCGGCTATACGGTGCCCCCACATTACGACTCGATGATCGCAAAACTTATCACTTATGGTGATACACGTGAAGTTGCAATCCGTCGTATGCAAAATGCATTATCTGAAACAATTATTGATGGTATCAAGACCAACATCCCACTTCATGAATTAATTCTTGAAGATGAAAAATTTCCAAAAAAAGGCGGAACAAACATCCACTATTTGGAGAAAAAAATTAGGTATGCATGAATAATTAAAATTTAAATGGCTAACAGATGTTAGCCATTTTCGCATGTTCCTAAAACTTATTTAATGATAATAAAACACTAGAATCAGCAAAACATTTTGAATTATTCAAAAAGTTGTAAGATTAGAGAACATAAGGGGCGTATGAAATATACGCCCTTTATACCATTCAAAAATATACTTTCACTTATAAAAAAATGTTAAGGAAGAAACATGACATTAAAACAACGTTATCAACAAGCGGCCAAGGAAGCTAGTTGGGCATTAGGTCTATCTATTTTATATGTGATAGGTTGGTGCTTATGTGCTTATTTACCTAAAGAAACTCAAGGGCCGATTGGTTTCCCTCTGGTTCGAGCTCTCTTGTATTTATTTGCCTATTCTATTTATTGTAATTGGCCATTGGATTATCAAAATTATTTATCAAGATATCTCTCTTGAAATCAAAGATGAGGAGAATCAAAAATGAATTTAGGTATTATTCTCCCTTTAATTATTTATCTTGCATTTATATTTGGTGCTGCGATTTTTCGCTTATGTAAAACGTACAAAAAGGCGATTTCCTAACGGAATATTATGTAGGTAACCGCTCCATGACGGGTTTTGTGCTCGCAATGACAACAGCGTCAACTTATGCCAGTGCAAGTTCTTTTGTCGGAGGGCCTGGCGCAGCTTATAAATACGGATTAGGTTGGGTATTACTGGCGATGATTCAAGTCCCAGCAGTGTGGCTTGCATTAGGCGCATTAGGTAAAAAAATTCGCACTATTATCAAGAGAAACCAATGCGTTAACGATTAACGATCTTTTTCCTTTATCGCTATAAAAACAAATATTTAGTCTGGCTATCAAGCCTTGCTCTTCTTCTCGCATTTTTTGCAGCCATGACTGTGCAATTTGTTGGTGGTGCGCGTTTATTAGAAACAACCATCGGCATTTCTTATACTCAAGCATTGCTCTTATTTGCTTTAACGGTAGGTATCTATACATTTATCGGGGGATTCCGTGCCGTCGTACTCACGGATACCATTCAAGGTACCGTCATGATTTTAGGTACTATTATTCTCCTTGTAGGAACCATTTATGCGCTCGGCGGTGTAGAAAGTGCGGTTAATAAATTAACAGAAATCGATCCTGCATTAGTCACGCCTTACGGACCAAAATGGAATGTTAGATTTTCAATTTATGGCTTCCTTCTGGGTACTTGTCTGTTTCGGGGTTGTAGGTCTTCCACATACTGCTGTTCGATGTATGGCATTCAAAGACAGCAAAGCCTTACATAGAGGCATGCTGATAGGAACAATTGTTCTTTCCATCATTATGTTCGGGTATGCACTTAGCTGGTGCGCTTGGTCGTGCAGTTATTCCAAATTTAACGGTATCGGATCAAGTGATTCCAACTTTAATGCTAAAAAGTATTACCACCTATTATTGCCGGTATTTTTCTTAGCCGCACCAATGTCAGCAATTATGTCCACAATTGATGCGCAACTTATTCAATCTTCTTCTATTTTTTTGTAAAAGATTTATACCTTTCTACGAAACCAGAAGCGGCAAAAAAATGAGAAAAAAAGTAAGTTATTTTTTTCATCTATTATCACGCTGATTTTTGACCGCACTTTTTAATCTTTTGCCGCCCTCAATCCACCAGATATGATTATTTGGTTAAACCTATTTGCCTTTGGCGGACTCGAAGCCGCATTTTTATGGGTGATTGTGCTGGGTATTTACTGGGATAAAGCAAATGCTTATGGTGCGTTAAGCTCAATGATTATCGGCTTGGGAAGTTATATCTTGCTCACTCAACTTGGCATAAAAATTATTTAATTTCCATCAAATCGTACCGTCATTAGTATTTGGATTGATTGCATTTTTAGTAGGGTAATAAATTGGGCGAACGCCGCATTGAAAAAAACTCAATTAAAAGTTACCGCACTTTAAGCATTAATCAATATGCTGTCACCTTCTTCTAAATGAGAGGAAGGTGATATTTAATTCTCTCACTTTCAGCAATTTCTACGCTAAAACATAGAATTGGAATAATTCACAGGGATACATCAATGCTCTATCAAATTCTCGCGCTACTTATTTGGAGCAGTTCATTAATCGTCGGTAAGCTCACTTATTCGATGATGGATCCTGTGCTTGTTGTGCAAGTGCGGTTAATTATTGCAATGGTTATTGTCATGCCACTCTTTTTACGTCGTTGGAAAAAAATTGATAAACCAATGCGTAAACAGCTTTGGTGGTTAGCATTCTTTAACTATACCGCCGTATTTTTATTGCAATTCATCGGACTAAAATATACATCCGCCTCCAGTGCAGTCACCATGATTGGGCTAGAACCGCTGCTCGTTGTATTTGTCGGGCATTTCTTCTTTAAAGACAAAGCAAAATGGTTTCACTGGCTATTCGGCGCAATGGCATTTGTTGGCGTGGCGATTTTAATCAATGGCGGAAAAAATAATGAAGGCATTGATAACATCAGTTTATTCGGCTGTTTATTAGTGCTAAGTGCTGGGATCATTTTCGCTGCAGTGTTACGTTGGACACAGCGAGTTGTAGCCAAAGTCTCAACGCAAGCTTTATACCTCCGTCAGCATTGTACTTGGGCACCATCACAACGTTGCCATTTACGCTATTACTCACAGAAAACTGGCAAATATCATTAAATTCCACATGGTATTGCAGGTTTATTATATCTTGCCATTGGCTGTAGCTGGCTTGCCTATTGGTTATGGAATAAAGGCCTCAATAGTGTGGATGCCAATATCTCCGGTATTTTAGTCGCACTTGAACCACTATTCGGCATCTTATTTGCCGTATCATTACTTGGCGAAACACTGTCATTTTCAGCCGCACTTGGTATAACAATCATCATGCTCGCTACACTTGGCTCGACTTTACTGCCGAAAACTTTTGAAAAAAATCGGTATAATACGCCCCATTTTTATGAAATAAAGGAAAAACAAATGGCTTGGATTCAAATTCGCCTAAATAGCACCAATGAAAAAGCAGAACAAATAAGTGATTTTTTAGAAGAAATCGGCTCCGTTTCTGTGACTTTTATGGATAGTCAAGATACACCGATTTTTGAGCCTTTGCCTGGTGAAACTCGTTTATGGGGCAACACCGATGTTATTGCGTTATTTGATGCAGAAACAGATATGGCAGAAATCGTCCGCTTATTAAAAGAAGCAAAACACTTAGATAGCAATACGGCATACAAAAATTGAACAAATAGAAGACAAAGACTGGGAGCGCGAATGGATGGATAACTTCCACCCAATGCAAATTTGGTCAGCGTTTATGGATTTGTCCAAGTTGGCGTGATGTGCCTGATGAAAATGCAGTCAATGTGATGCTCGATCCCAGGTTTAGCGTTTGGGTACAGGCACGCATCCTACAACTGCACTATGTTTAGAATGGCTAGATGGCCTAGATTTAAAAAGATAAAACCGTCATTGATTTTTGGTTGTGGTTCAGGTATTTTTAGCCATTGCCGCATTAAAACTTGGTGCGAAAAAGTGCGGTGGGAATTGATATCGATCCACAAGCGATTCTAGCCAGTCGCAATAATGCCGAGCAGAATGGCGTAGCTGATCGCCTACAGCTGTTCTTATCTGATGAAAAACCCTCTGATTTAAAAGCTGATGTCGTGGTGGCGAATATTCTTGCTGGCCCTCTCAAAGAACTTTACCCAATCATTAGTCAACTTGTTAAACCTAATGGCGTTCTTGGTTTATCAGGCATTTTAGAAACTCAAGCTCAATCGGTATGCGATGCCTATACGCAAACATTTGCGTTAGAGCCAGTCGCAGTGAGAGAAGAATGGTGCCGAATTACGGGTAAGCTAAAAACGCTTTAATTTCTTTTTGTCAATCAAAAAAAGTGTATTTTTTTAAACAAATTTCACTTTGCAAAGTAAGGCAAAATGCGTATTATAGCCAGCCTTGTCGGTCGTCGACCAGTTCGACACTAATTAGATTTAGGCTTGCTAGGAAGGTAACGTAAAAATGCGAATCGGTTCATACCAATTAAAAAAATCGTGTTTTACTTGCACCAATGGCGGGGATTACCGACCAGCCTTTCCGTCGTCTTTGTGCATATTATGGTGCTGGACTCACATTTTTCAGAAATGATGTCCACAAATCCACAAGTTTGGCATACCGAAAAATCCAAATTGCGTTTGGCACATAGTGAAGATTTAGGTCTCAATGCCGTGCAAATTGCAGGTAGTGATCCACTCGAGATGGCACAAGCCGCTGCTATCAACGTGGAATATGGCGCTCAAATCATTGACATTAATATGGGATGCCCCGCCAAAAAGTAAATCGCAAACTCGCAGGCTCTGCATTGTTGCAATTTCCAGATTTGGTAGAAAAAATTCTGCGTGAAGTGGTGGCTGCCGTGAATGTGCCAGTGACCTTAAAAATTCGTACAGGCTGGGATAAATCTAATCGAAACTGCGTTCAAATCGGCAAAATTGCAGAACAATGTGGCATACAAGCATTAACGGTGCATGGTCGTACACGCGCTTGTCTTTTTGAAGGCGAAGCGGAATATGACAACATCAAAGCCGTTAAACAAGCGGTTGCCATACCGGTTATAGCCAATGGTGATATTGATTCTGCTCGGAAAGCAAAATTCGTTCTCGATTATACTGGAGCGGATGCCATTATGATCGGTCGTGCTGCACTAGGTAACCCTTTGGCTATTTCAAGCTGTGGAAAAACCCTAATTGAGCATGACTCGATAAGCCAAATGCCAAGTTTAAACGAAAAGTGCGGTCAAATTTTGCGTCATATTCAAGAATTACATCAATTCTATGGCGAACAAAAAGGCTATCGCATTGCGCGTAAACACGTGGCTTGGTATTTACAGGGAATTCAACCTGATTCCGTTTTTAAACAGACTTTTAATGCAATTAGTGATCCAAAAGAGCAACTCATTGTATTGGAAGATTTTTTCAATTTAATTTTGGATAAAGAAAAATGTTAGAACAACAACGTAATCCTGCTGAAGCCTTAACGGTATCAGTATTAAATGCGCAATCACAAGTGACCAACAAACCATTACGCGATTCAGTAAAACAAGCATTGCGTAATTATTTAGCGCAATTAGATGGTCAAGATGTGAATGATCTTTATGAATTAGTATTAGCGGAAGTTGAACACCCGATGTTAGATATGATTATGCAATATACTCGCGGTAATCAAACCCGTGCAGCAAATATGCTTGGTATCAACCGTGGTACATTACGTAAAAAACTAAAAAAATACGGTATGGGCTAAGTTATACGTTTTTTAGATAGAAAAGGGCGAACATTTTTATGTTCGCCCTTTTCATTCAATCAGATAAAGCACAAGCTATAACCTGTGCTTTAAATTTATCTTAAAAATCAACCGCATTTTTATTCTACAGTAACAGACTTCGCTAAGTTACGAGGTTGATCTACGTCAGTACCTTTAATTAAAGCCACATGATAAGAAAGCAACTGCATTGGGATGGTATAAAAAATCGGTGCAACAATATCATTGACTTTTGGCATCGTGATGATTTTCATTCCTTCACTTGGAGTAAAGCCCGCTTCTTTATCAGCAAATACGTATAATTGATCACCACGAGCACGAACCTCTTCAATGTTAGATTTTACTTTCTCTAATAATTCATTATTTGGTGCCACAACAATTACTGGCATATCAGCATCAATCAACGCTAATGGACCATGCTTCAATTCTCCAGCCGCATAAGCTTCAGCGTGAATATAAGAAATCTCTTTCAATTTCAAAGAGGCCTCTACGGCAATTGGATAAAATGCACCACGACCTAAGAAAAGTGCATGATGTTTTTTTCAGCAAAATCCTCAGCCAACGTTTCAATTTCTGTATCAAATGCTAACGCTTTTTTTCAATTTCCGCAGGTAAAGATTGCATTGCTTTGATAATCTCATGCTCTTTTTCTGCGGAAATATGACCTTTAACTTTACCAAGTGCCGTCACCAACATTAATAACGCAGCGAGCTGTGTCGTAAATGCTTTTGTTGATGCCACCCCAACTTCAACACCGGCACGAGTCATAAATGCAAGATTTGATTCGCGTACTAGCGAAGATCCAGCAACATTACAAATTGTTAATGCAGCCATGTAGCCCTTTTCTTTCGCTAAACGAAGTGCAGCTAAAGTATCGGCTGTTTCGCCAGATTGAGAAAGTGTAATCAATAAGCTATTTGGGACGTGTAACAAATTTGCGATAACGAAACTCGATGCAATTTCAACATCACAGCTTACTCCAGCCAAAGATTCAAACCAATAACGCGCCACCATACCTGCATTATAAGATGTACCACAAGCAACAATTTGAATATGCTCAACTTTTTCTAAAATGCCTTTTGCACCATTACCGATTGAATCGACAATCACATTTTCATGATTGATACGCCCTTCCATTGTATTGATAAGTGCGGTTGGCTGTTCGTAAATTTCTTTCTGCATAAAATGACGGAATTTACCTTTCTCTGCCGCGTCATTTTCGAGATTAGATTCATGAACTTTCACGATCAACTTTATTGCCGTAAGTATCATAAATATCAACTGTACGACGTGTAATTTCTGCAATATCCCCTTCTTCTAAAAAGATAAAACGGCGGGTAACACTTAAAAGTGCAAGTTGATCTGAAGCTAAGAAATTTTCACCAATACCTAAGCCAATCACTAGCGGACTACCAGAACGAGCTGCTACTAAATGCTCAGGATGACGGCTATCCATAACCACCATACCGTATGCACCAGTGAGTTGTTTTACTGCTTTTTTCACAGCGTCTAAAAGTGAATCCGTGCTACGCATTTCCCATTCAACCAGATGAGCGATTACTTCAGTATCGGTTTGCGATAAAAATACATAACCACGAGATTTTAATAATTCTCGAAGTTCTTCATGATTTTCAATAATACCGTTATGTACTACAGCAAAAGTGCCTGACGCATGAGGGGTGAGCATTGGTTTCTGATGGTTCACCATGCGTTGCCCAACGCGTATGCGCAATCCCTGTGCCACCAATCAATGGCTTCTCCGATACCACCTCATCTAAAGTTTTTACTTTACCTAAGCAGCGCACGCGTTGTAATTCATGATGTTCATTTACCACTGCAACGCCTGCAGAATCATAACCACGATATTCCAAACGATGTAAACCATTAATTAAGATTTCCGCTACATCACGTTGCGCTACCGCGCCGACAATACCACACATAAGCTTTCCTTATTGTTAATTAAATAAAAAATACGTCTATTTTTTAACCGCACTTTATACGCAAATTACTTCTACGCCATGAGCTAAAATGGCTTGTTTATCTTGTTCTGACAATCCTGTATCAGTAATAAGCACATCAATTTGTTGCCAAGTTAATTCTAAATTTGGCATTTTTCCGACCAATTTTCTGAGATTCCACCATCACAACAACTTCACGAGAAACTTCCGCCATCACCTGACTTAATCCTACAAGTTCATTAAAAGTCGTAGAACCTCGCGCTAAATCAATACCATCGGCACCAATAAAAAGTTGGTCAAAATCGTAAGAACGTAGCACCTGTTCAGCTACTTTTCCTTGAAACGATTCCGAACGAGTATCCCAAGTTCCACCAGTCATCAGTAACGTTGGCTCATTTTCTAATGCTCTCAATTCTGTTGCTACCGAAAGTGAGTTCGTCATGACCACTAACCCTTGTTTTAAATTAAGTTGTTTAATCAAAGCCGCAGTAGTACTACCGCTATCTACGATAATACGGTTATGATCACGAATACGTTCGGCGGCGGCTTTCGCTATGACAAGCTTTCGTTTCGTAAGTTCATCATTTTCGTTCTCATCAATAATTTCTTTCGGCATTAAAATTGCGCCACCGTATTTACGCAATAAAAAACCATTTGTTTCTAGCTCACTTAAGTCTTTACGAATAGTCACTTCAGATATATCAAAAAGCTGCACGAGCTGTTCTACACTCACCTCGCCCTGTTCTTGCAAAAGTTGCATAATTGTATGGCGACGTTGTTTAGTATTACGAGGCTGGCTACTTTTTTCATAAAGCTATCCTTAAATGCAATAAATTTCGTTTCGAAAGTTTATTTAAAGAATATTGTTTTGTAAAAGTAAATTTTAGGTAACAAAAAAACCCTGCTCATTGGCAGGGTTTAAAAATCATTCAAATATTAATTATTTGATTGCATCTTTTAATGCTTTACCAGATACAAACGCTGGTACTTTGGATGCTGCGATTTTTAATTTCAGCACCAGTTTGTGAGGTTACGACCAGTACGTGCAGCACGTGCATTTACTTTGAATGTACCGAAACCGATTAATTGTACAGGTTCACCTTTTTTGAGGCTTGCAGTAATCGCTTCTAAAGTAGCTTCTAATGCAGCTTTAGCTTGTTTTTTTGTTTAATTCTGCAGCACTTGCAATTGCATCAATTAAATCTGTTTTTGTTCATAAATTTGTACCTTCTGTTAAATAAAAATTTGACTCTTCAAAAATATGCCTGCGGACGAACCACAAAAAGCTGTGCAGAGGATAATCTAACTTACGATGAATTAAAAGCAAGATTTTTTTAAAATTTGTGACAAATCTCACGTTATTGATGAAATTCTATACCAATATTAGAGATTCCCTCGGCTCGGATCTCATTTTTTTAAATCTAAAATTAATTCAATATCACGTTTTTTTCACATTCTTTAAGCAAACGATAAACTTGCCATTGCACATCAAGTTCTGCTTGAATATCTTTACTTTTCTTTTAGCTCACTTTCCGACCAATCTCGCCCCTGTTTCCGTTTCCAATAAACTCGTTACCGTACCTAAAGAAATTAAACTCATTTCCACCGCTCTTTCTAATGTTTCCCCGCGATAATAGCGTGTAAAATTTCAGCTAAAGCCTGGCAAGCATCTAACGCCGGCACAACACCAAAACTCTCATAATCATTCACATCAGGAATAATCGTTTCCAATTTCTCCAACTGATTTTCAAAGTTGATCTTGGCATCTTTAACCGTTAAATATTCCCACACCAAATTGAGAATATTTTTGATACGTTTTAGCTTCAACGCTAAGCTCATTCATTTGACAGAACAATTTAAAATTTGGTGCCATACGTTCACATAAAGCAGCCATAAAAAGTAAGATGTTGCCAACTTTCTAAGTTTTTCTAAGCGTTTATGAATCGGATTTCTCATCTTATTTCCTTAATTCGTAAGGGTTGGAGTATTTATTAATCGCATTTAGGTTTCCGCTTTACAGAGTTCAAGCGTCGCATGAATTAATTTGCGAGCGATAGTACCTGTTGGTGGTAATTCTGGCAAGAGCTGATCATAAGAAAACCACTGTGCATCATGAATTTCACTTTCCTGTAAAAGTAATTTCACCGCTCTCATAATCAGCCAGAAAACCGACCATTTGAGAATTCGGAAATGCCCAAGGCTGGCTACCAAAATAACGAATATTTTTTATCAAAAATCCCTGTTTCCTCAAAAACCTCTCTACGCACCGCTTGTTCAAATGTTTCACCGACTTCTACAAAAACCTGCAAGAGTGGTATACATTCCTCCATTCGGGTGATAATGACGCTTGTGATTAGCAAGCAATATTTCTTTGCCACGTCGAACCGCAACAATAATGGATGGGCAAATTACAGGATAAGTTCGATACCCGCAGTGAGTACATTGCACAGCGAGCTCTTCTTGAATTTGTTGTGTTTTATGACCGCACTTTCCACAAAATTTATGGGTTTTCAGGAAATGATTAATTTCCACGCCACGACTTAATATATGGAATTCATCCTCTGGCAGTGAAAGTAATCCACGCAAACTTACATATTCTCGTTCATCACTTTCTTGCTCAGCCACAAGCCATAACGGATGATTTTTCCATTCACCGATTTGCATTGCCTGCAATCCTTCCATTCCAAGGCTTTTAGCCGTACCACAAGGCAACTCATTATTCAGCAAATAAAGGTTCGAACCTTGAGTAAGCAACCAATAACCAAAATCATCTGGATGAAGTGTTTTCATTTTTTACTCCATAAAAATAACCGCACTTTCAAAGTGCGGTTATTATAAATCTTCTTTTTACTACTCACTAATAATAAGAGTGTTCTCCACGCTGATGTTCGGTTACATCTTTTGCACCTTTTAATTCATTCGGAAATAGGCTAATAAGTTGTTTTTTTCTACGCCATCTTTTAACGTAACATCCACCATTGAGCAACCATTACAGCCACCACCGAATTGTAAAATTGCATAACCATCTTCAGTAATTTCAATTAAGGTGATACGTCCACCATGACTTGCAAGCTGTGGATTAATTTGAGTTTGAATCACATATTCTACACGTTCAATTAATGGCGCATCATCCGCCACCTTACGCATTTTAGCATTTGGTGCTTTTAAGGTCAGTTGTGCACCAAGCTCTTCGGTAACATAATCAATTTCTGCTTCTTCTAAGAAAGGCAGGCTGACCTCATCAATAAATGCAGAAAAAGTGTCATATTTCATTTCAACATCACTTTCTTCCACGGCATTCGGTGGGCAATAAGATACGCCACATTCCGCGTTAGGGGTGCCAGGATTAACGACGAAAATACGAATATTCGTTCCTTCTTCTTGCGTGTCTAAAAGTTTTCGAAAATGCGCTTGTGCGGCATCAGAAATAGCGATTTGCTGGGTTGCTTGTTCCATAATTATGTCCTAAATACTTGAGAGAAAGTATCGGGAATAATACGCTCATCGCGCTTTTTTTTCCAGTGCTTTATATTAAGCCCGCGCCAGCCCCCACACTTGATCTCCTCTACACCCTAATTTTCGCAACAATTTTGAGATTTCATTGAGCGTAGAACCAGTAGTAATTACATCATCCACCAGTGCGACACGACGATAAGGAAATTCATTTTTCGAAACAGCAAGAGAAAAGGCATTTTTAAATTCTGACGACGATCTTTTGCACTCAAACCTCGTTGAGTATGGGTATGTCTCACGCGTTTTACAATATTGTTCAAATTAGGAATATCTAGCCAACGACTTAATTGCCGAGATAATAAATCAGCCTGATTATAACCTCGTCGCCACTGACGAAAAATGATATAAAGGCACTGGAATGATTGCTTCTGGCAAATTTAAGTTGATGCGTTCGCTTTAGCATCACGCACCGCAAGATATAAAAAGCCGAGCTAAAGTGCGGTCAATCCAAAATTGATTTTTGAAATTTAAAACGGTGAATCAATACAGAAAGTGGCTCAACATAATGCCCAATAATGACCATCTTATCCCAACTAGGTTCTTGTTTAAGGCAATTACCACAATGCTGCGCATAATATTGCAATTCCGCACCACAATGACCGCAATAAGGAAAAGATTTAATTTGTTTTTGGCAACGTGAACATAGCCCATTTTTTTGCGATATGAAGATTGCCACGACAGTGGATACAGCGAAAATTAAAAAAATTCATCATCTAAAAAAAGTTATTTTTTTACCCGCACTTTTTTTGTTTCAACGCCTCTAACGTTTCTCCTGCTTTTTAAAATATGCGGTGTCACGAAAATCACTAGCTCACGTTTTTTTGATGTCGTTCACTTTCTTTTACTAAACAATCGTTTAATGCCAGGTATATCGCCAAGTACTGGCACTTTATCTTCGCTTTTTGTGATCGTATCGTGGAACACACCGCCAAGCACAATGGTTTCCCCATCTTTGGCAAAAACCTGAGTATTAATTTCTTGCTTATCAATAGAAACCACCTCGTTTTGTCCATAAGCGACACGAGAGCCTGGTGAGTTTTGGCTCACTAATAAATCAAGCAAAATATTGTTATCTTTTAGAAATATGTGGCGTCACTTCCAAACCAAGCACTGCCTCACGAAATTCGACAGATTGTGTATCATTACGAGTATTGCTCACGACATAAGGAATTTCTGTCCCCTGTTTAATGCTCGCACTTTTTCTTATTGGTAGTGAGTAAGCGAGGACTTGCGATAATTTCTACATTATTTTTCACGCTCCAAAGCGCTCAATTCTAAATCAAGCAATCGCCCATTAATTTTTCGCGACTTGTAATGCTATCGAGCCAGCAGGTGTCGTCGTTGTCGCAAAATTTACATTAAGATTATCCGCAATATTTTCAAAAGCCATTGCCTGCGAGGCTACCCGCTACATGCCCCGCATTTTTCCGTTGGATTAAAAATCCCCCACCGAACGCCAAGTTCTTTCAAACTCTCATCCGTAATTGTCACAATACGCGCTTCAATAGCGATCTGCTCAATAGGTTTATCCATTTCAGAAATTAGTTTTTTTAATATTTTTGCACAGAACGAGGCTCATCCTGAATAACCAGTAAATTACTGCGATCATCAAAGGTAATGCTCCCCAGCAGGAGAAAGCAAAGAGCCACTTCCTGTCGTTAAGGATTTCATTAATTCAGAGGCTTTTAGCAAAATGGAGTTTTACCGTATGACTCACTAAGTGCGGTTCATTTGTAGAAGATTTCCTACAACTTGACCTTTGCCTGATTGCCCTCCATTCAGATAGTAAATGCCCTCATCTTTATTCAAAGTAAGCTTCTTACTTTTTAGCGATTATTTGTAGCAAACGTGGCATATCAATATTATCTAATTTTCAAAGAAATATTGCCTTCTAGCGTCTCATCCATCACTAAATTGACATCATGTTGGAAAGCTAATTGCTCCAGTGTTTTGAGCTAAAGGCGCTTGAGATAAACGAATAAAAACGTTCGTTATCTGTTTTTAGGATTAGCAAAAACGATTAATGGCAAACAAAAACACACTAAAAAAACAACCGCACTTTAAAAAGATATTTCTTCATAATCTTCCTTTAAAAAAACTTAATTCTTTTCTGTTCAGTGCTATCACATTGCTCACCGAGACTTACGCATAAATTGCACTTTATTTTTGATTGATTTTTTTCCACTAGATAGCCCTCTTTAGCCACATCAACGCCCTTCTAAAAACGCTGTAAATTTGCAAATTCTGATCCAGCAATAACGCCAAAGGCTTTATCTTTAGAAATCACTACGCCCCACCAATTTTTAAAGCGTTCAAAGGAATTTCAGCCGCTTGGCGATTTTTCATCCGCTCCACATAGATTATCAGGTACATCTGAGGAAAATTATTTCTGTCTGCTCCATTACTGTTTGTGCGTTATCAAACCGAGAACGGGTTACGCTGTGTTTTTATCGAAAGGATCTTGTCCCCAACTGCAATTCATAAAAAAATAATGTAATCAGGAAAAACCAATACTTTCATTTTTGTCTCCTTATCTAGCTGAAAAATGATCTCGGTTTGCAATGGGACTGTCTTCGGGTTTCATAAATTGCAGCCGACTTACAGAAAGCTGTGACGTATTAGCTAAAAGTGCGGTTAAAAATGTCTTCGTTTTTTTCAAAATGCCCAGTAAGCTGTAAATGCAAAATAGGGCTGTTGCCCCATTTCCCAACGTAAATTCTGAGATAAACCGTTACGCGCAGCTAAACGTTGAATTTGTTTATTCAACGGCATAATTTGTGCAGCCAGTTCTGGAGAAAGTTTTTCGACGTTTCCGACTGCTGCTGTAAAGAGGTTAAAAATTTTCTGTTGATGCAACAATTCTGAACTTTTTCCCCGCTAACTCATTTTCGATTTCATGGAAACGTGAGTTCCCCTCGATATAATCTAAAATGGGGCGAAAAAAATCACCGCACTTAATAACAATAAAAAAAGTTAAACCGTGCACATAAAAAAAGGCTGACTTAGCCATTTTTCCAAAAAGGTGTAAAAGGATCGTTAAAAAAAGGCTTTCACTTTTCCTCTCCTTGTTCCATATCAAAGCGAAAAAAACAATGTATGTTGTTCAGGCTGAACCTGACTTAATTTCACATTGGGGAAAATGTTGCTTTAAAAATTGATGTACCGACTCAAATTCCATTTGATCTTGCGCTCGACCTTCCAAACTTAAGTTATGGGCCATCTTGTTTAAATCGGTTTAATTCGCCTTTCTGAAGAGGCAATTCACTTAATTGCTGTAAACTATTTTTGAACTTGCCCATTCGTGAGAGGTTGTAAAACTTCACCAACTTTCACCGCACTACGTAACAGATCAATTTGCGTGGCAGTTTTGTGAAGTTGCTGATTAAGTTGTTCAAACGACTTTTGCTGAGCCTGCAAATTTTTGTTTGCTGTTGTTCAATCAAATTGCTAAAAGCCAATATTAAATTGATAGCAAGCAAGATAAATAAAGCGATATAAAAAAAGCTAAACGACGTAAACGCTTTTTGATGTTGATAAGTACGCCAAGGCAATAAATTCATCGACATTTAGCTACTCACTTTTTGTTGATATAAATCTTTTTGCCATAGTGCATTGCCGAGCGCGATAAAGGGTAAATCCGTTTCTACTCGCTGCCAGTTTTCTGGTAATGGCGTATAACTTGAGGGAATTTGATACACAAAAACTTTTTCAATTTGCCCTTCAAAACGTTCGGTAAATTGCTCATAAAGTGCGGTCAAATTTTCGTGAGATTGTAAAATTTGCGATTGCTGAGATCTTTCACAAATCGCCAAACAATAGTCATCTTCTTGAAATAAAAAAACAAGGTATTTTCTGACCGCCCTTGTTCATTCAACAAATATTGAAATGCACGCAAAATGCTATGAGGAACAACATCTAACACATTAATTTTAAATGGTTGAAAGTCCTGTAGATAAGTCTGCGCACTCGCCTCTCGAATTGCTGTAATCTCTAAACGAAAACCTTGCTTTAACGGAGTAGAAATATAATCAAACCACAATGCCTCTAAAGGAATGGGCAACTCTTTCTCAATCACAAATTTACATTGTTGATGACATTCTTGCGCATTTAATATTTGCGGTAACATTAATACTTTCGACCAAGTCAAGTGAGCAGAAATACTTGCCACAAACTGCAAAGAAAAGATTTTCCCTTGAGATTGTTTTTTTAAATGTCGCAAAAAACGATTTTTTAAATCGCTATCGTTGATAGAGGCTTGATAACATTGTGGCTGTTCAAGTTCATCAACCACACAAAATCAAAATTACCTTGTTTACGGTGAACGCCGATTTGTAAAGTGCGGTGATTTTTCAAGGAGAATTGCATATTCTTTCCTATTCTTTAAAAGGCTGAATCTTTTTATACTTAGCAGCCAAATCATAGGTCTCTTGACAAGAATATTCATTAACGAAGCGAGAATTTTTACGATGCGGATCACAAAAATTAATATTTAGCACCTTATTAACTTTATGTATTTTAGGTTTAGTGGCTGGCGGAATGCTGTATTTCCACCCTAAAATCAGAATTGCCCTCAGTAGAAGCATTAAAAAAACCGTTGAATTACAACAGCCAATGCAGATTTATACGGCCGACGGTAAATTAATTGGTGAAGTGGGTGAGCAACGACGTATTCCAGTTAAATTAGCAGATGTGCCACAACGATTAATTGATGCATTTTTAGCGACGGAAGACAGTCGTTTTTACGATCATCACGGATTAGACCCTATCGGCATTGCCCGTGCGTTATTTGTTGCAGTGAATAATGGTGGCGCATCACAAGGTGCAAGTACGATTACCCAACAATTAGCGCGTAACTTTTTCTTAACCCCAGAAAAAACTATTATTCGTAAAGCTCGTGAAGCGGTGCTTGCGGTAGAAATTGAAAATACCCTCAGCAAACAAGAAATCTTAGAGCTTTATTTAAATAAAATCTTTTTAGGCTATCGTTCTTATGGTGTTGCAGCAGCGGCACAAACCTATTTCGGTAAATCATTAAATGAATTGACATTATCGGAAATAGCGATTATTGCTGGTTTACCTAAAGCACCTTCAACCATGAACCCGCTTTATTCTTTAAAACGTTCAGAAGAACGCCGTAATGTGGTGTTAAGCCGTATGTTAGATGAAAAATACATCAGCAAAGAAGAATATGATGCTGCATTAAAAGAGCCGATTGTGGCGAGCTATCACGGCGCAAAATTTGAATTTCGTGCTGATTATGTCACTGAAATGGTCCGTCAAGAAATGGTGCGTCGTTTTGGCGAAGAAAAATGCTTACACCAGTGGTTATAAGGTGTTCACTACTGTACTTTCAAAAAGACCAAGATGAAGCACAAAAAAAGCTGTGCGTAATAACTTAATTGATTACGATATGCGTCGTGGGTATCGTGGTGGTGCGCCTTTATGGCAAAAATGAAGCAGCTTGGGATAATGATCGCATTGTCGGTTTTCTACGCAAACTGCCAGATTCTGAGCCATTTATTCCAGCGGCAGTGGTTGGCATGGCAAAAGGTGAGGCGGATCTATTATTAGCATCCGGTGAAAAAATGACGCTCTCCACTAATGCAATGCGTTGGACTGGCAAAAACAATCCTGTAAAAGTAGGTGAGCAAATTTGGATTCGTCAACGCACTAATGGTGAATGGCAATTAGGACAAATTCCAGCAGCTAACTCTGCGTTAGTATCGCTTAACTCAGATAATGGTGCGATTGAAGCTATTGTTGGTGGCTTTAGCTATGAACAAAGTAAAGTTCAACCGTGCGACACAATCCTTAGTTCAAGTGGGTTCCTCTATTAAACCATTTATTTACGCAGCGGCATTAGAAAAAGGCTTAACACTTTCTAGTGTATTACAAGACAGCCCAATTTCTATTCAAAAACCGGGACAAAAACTGTGGCAACCCAAAAACACACCTGATCGTTACGATGGTCCAATGCGTTTACGCGTAGGATTAGGTCAATCTAAAAATATGATTGCTATTCGCGCTATCCAAACGGCAGGTATTGATTTCACAGCAGAATTTTTACAACGTTTTGGTTTTAAACGTGATCAATATTTTGCTAGCGAAGCCTTAGCGCTTGGCGCAGCCTCTTTCACACCATTAGAAATGGCTCGAGCTTATGCGGTGTTTGATAATGGTGGATTCCTCATTGAACCTTATATCATTGAAAAAATTCAAGATAACACGGGTAAAGACTTATTTATTGCAAACCCTAAAATTGCTTGTATTGAGTGTAATGATATCCCTGTGGTTTATGGTGAAACGAAAGATAAAATCAACGGCTTTGCCAATATTCCTTTAGGCGAGAAATGCCTTAAAACCATCAGATGACAGTACAAACGGTGAAGAAGTTGATCAACAACCTGAAACTGTACCTGAACTACCAGAATTACAGTCAAATGTGACCGCACTTAAGGAAGATGCAATTGATTTAATGGCAGCAGCAAAAAATGCCTCCTCGAAAATAGAATATGCGCCACGTGTCATTAGTGGCGAACTTGCCTTTCTCATTCGTAGTGCCTTAAATACTGCGATTTATGGAGAACAAGGTTTAGACTGGAAAGGCACCAGTTGGCGCATTGCACAAACCATTAAACGTAGCGATATAGGCGGAAAAAAACAGGTACGACCAACAGTTCAAAAGTAGCTTGGTATGCAGGATTTGGTGCAAACTTAGTCACCACAACTTATGTCGGATTTGACGACAACAAACGTGTACTCGGGCGCGGAGAAGCGGGGGGAAAACAGCGATGCCCGCTTGGGTCGCTTATATGAAAACTGCATTGAGCGACAAACCTGAACGTAAATTACCATTACCACCGAAAAATTATGGAAAAAGTATTGATACGATGACTGGATTGCTTTCTCCCGCTGGTGGACGTAAAGAATACTTTATTGTAGGTACTGAACCGACACGTACCTACCTTTCGGAAATGCAAGAGCGTGGTTATTATGTTCCCACAGAATTACAGCAACGCTTAAATAATGAAGGCAATACACCAACGCCTGCTGCACAACCAGAAGAACTCTTCTAAAAAAATGATCGCACTTTAGTGCACAATTAAAGCGAGTCAATTGGCTCGCCTTCGTTATTAAACAAAGGATATATTATGCTGAGTTATCGTCACTCATTCCATGCGGGCAATCATGCTGATGTCTTGAAACATATCGTCTTAATGCTTATTTTTGGAAAATCTTAAACTCAAAGAAAAAGGCTTTTTATTTGGATACGCACTCTGGTGTAGGTCGTTATCGTTTATCCTCAAACGAATCAGAAAAAAACAGGGGAATATAAAGAAGGTATTGGACGCTTGTGGGATCAAACAAACTTACCCGAAAATGTTGCACGTTATGTAAAAATGATCAAAAACTCAATTATGGTGACAAAGAACTACGTTATTATGCTGGCTCCCCGTTAATTGCCGCGGAATTATTGCGCCCACAAGATCGTGCACTATTGACTGAGCTTCATCCTAGCGATTATCCAATCCTTCGCAATAATTTTAGCGACTACAAAAATGTCACCGTAAAATGTGACAATGGCTTTCAACAAGTCAAAGCAACACTACCACCAAAAGAACGCCGTGGCTTGGTGCTAATCGATCCGCCTTATGAATTAAAAAGAAGATTATGATCTCGTCGTCAAAGCCATTGAAGAAGGTTATAAACGTTTTGCCACTGGTACCTACGCGATTTGGTATCCTGTTGTATTACGCCAACAAACTAAACGTATTTTTTAAGGGATTAGAAGCAACGGGGATTAGAAAAATTCTAAAAATTGAGCTCGCAGTTCGCCCTGATAGCGATCAACGAGGTATGACGGCAAGCGGTATGGTAGTAATTAACCCACCTTGGACATTAGAAACCCAAATGAAAGAAATTTTTGCCTTATCTCACAAAAACATTAGTTCCAGAAGGTACAGGAAGCTGGACTGTCGAATGGATTACTCCAGAATAACCGTCTCTTCCCATTCTAAACCACACTAAATTTCACCGCACTTTACTTCAAAAGTGCGGTGAAATTTTCTGAGATTTTAAATCCCCCAAATCATTAACCACACTGTTCCCAAAAAGCCCATTTTTTTCGCTAGAATGCACGCAATTTTTGACTTAATAAAGGATAACATTATGTTTGGAAAAAGGCGGTTTAGGCGGCTTAATGAAACAAGCCCAACAAATGCAAGAAAAAAATGCAAAAAAATGCAGGAAGAAATCGCGCAACTAGAAGTAACGGGTGAATCTGGTGCAGGTTTAGTGAAAATCACAATTAATGGTGCACACAACTGCCGTCGCATTAACATTGATCCGTCTTTAATGGAAGACGATAAAGAAATGTTAGAAGATTTAATCGCGGCCGCTTTTAACGATGCGGTACGTCGTGCAGAAGAATTACAAAAAGAAAAAATGGCATCGGTTACTGCTGGAATGCCATTACCTCCAGGAATGAAGTTTCCGTTTTAATTATTAGGCGCGTGAAGATAAGATTCACGCGTCATCTCTCATTTGCCTCTCATTAAATCACTATGCAAAGCAGTCCACTTTTAGAACACCTTATTGAAAAACTTACGTTGTCTTCCAGGCGTAGGGCCCTAAATCTGCGCAACGTATGGCTTATCATCTTTTACAACGTAATCGTAGCGGTGGAATGAATTTAGCTCGAGCACTCACAGAAGCCATGTCTCAAAAATTGGCCATTGTTCACAATGTCGAGACTTTACGGAAGAAGATACTTGCAACATTTGCAATAATCCACGTCGTCAAAATTCAGGTTTGCTTTGTGTCGTTGAAATGCCAGCAGATATTCAGGCGATTGAGCAAACGGGACAATTTTCAGGACGTTATTTTGTTTTAATGGGACACTTGTCTCCACTTGATGGCATTGGTCCTCGTGAAATTGGCTTAGATTTGCTGCAAAAACGCTTAGTAGAAGAATCCTTCCACGAAGTGATTCTTGCAACAAACCCAACAGTGGAAGGCGATGCAACAGCAAATTACATCGCTGAAATGTGCCGCCAACATAATATCAAAGTGAGTCGTATCGCTCATGGCATTCCTGTCGGTGGTGAGCTAGAAACTGTGGACGGCACAACGCTTACTCACTCTTTTCTTGGTCGTCGTCAAATAGACTAATCTTCTCATACCATTATGCGTTTATTTATCGCCGAAAAACCAAGCTTAGCTCGCGCTATTGCTGATGTGCTCCCCAAGCCCCATCAACGCGGTGATGGTTTTATTAAATGTGGCGATAATGATGTGGTAACTTGGTGTGTAGGGCATTTGCTCGAGCAAGCTGAACCCGATGCCTATGATCCTAAATTCAAACAATGGCGTTTAGAACATCTCCCTATCATTCCTGAAAAATGGCAACTTTTACCAAGAAAAAGAAGTGAAAAACAACTTTCTGTGGTAGAAAAACTAATCCATCAAGCTGATACACTTGTTAATGCAGGAGACCCTGATAGAGAAGGACAATTACTTGTAGATGAAGTGTTCAGTTATGCCAATTTATCTGCCGAAAAAAACGCGATAAAATTTTTACGCTGCTTGATTAGCGACCTGAATCCAAGTGCGGTAGAAAAAGCGGTTAAAAAATTACAACCCAACCGTAACTTTATTCCTCTTGCCACATCTGCACTCGCACGAGCCCGCGCCGATTGGCTTTATGGCATTAATATGACTAGAGCCTATACCATTCGAGGCAGACAAACTGGCTATGATGGCGTGCTTTCGGTTGGCCGAGTGCAAACCCCTGTGCTAGGTTTAATTGTACGTCGAGATTTAGAAATTGAACATTTCCAACCCAAAGATTTCTTTGAAGTACAGGCTTGGATTAGTCCAGAGAATAAAGAGGAAAAAAACTCAGGAGAAACTCAACTGCACTTTTCAGTGCCTTATGGCAACCTAGCAAAAGCTTGTGAAGATTATCAAGATGATGATGGCAGAGTGCTTTCTAAAGGATTAGCAGAAAACGTTGTAAAACGTATTACAAATCAACCTGCAGAAGTAACTGAATACAAAGACGTTCGTGAAAAAGAAACGGCGCCCTTGCCTTGTTCCCTTTCTGCGTTACAAATTGATGCAGCAAAAGCGATTCGGCATGTCCGCTCAAGCCGTATTAGATACGTGCCAACGCCTATATGAAACTCATCGTTTGATTACTTATCCGCGTTCTGATTGTCGCTATTTGCCCGAAGAGCATTTTGCTGAACGACACAATGTACTAAATGCAATTTCAACCCATTGTGAAGCTTATCAACGCTTACCAAATGTCATTTTCAACTGAACAAAGAAATCGCTGTTGGAATGATAAAAAGTAGAAGCTCACCATGCAATCATTCCAACAGCCAAAAAAATCGTCCAGTAAATCTAACACAAGAAGAACGTAATATTTACAGCCTTATCGCTCGCCAATATTTAATGCAATTTTGTCCTGACGCAGAATATCGTAAAAGCAAAATCACATTGAATATTGCCGGCGGTACTTTTATAGCTCAAGCGCGAAATTTACAAACGGCTGGGTGGAAAGAATTGTTAGGCAAAGAAGACGACACAGAAAATCAAGAACCCTTATTACCAATAGTAAAGAAAGGACAAATGTTTGCATTGTGAACGCGGAGAAGTCATAAGTAAAAAAAACTCAGCCGCCAAAGCCTTTTCACGGATGCAACCTTGCTTTCAGCAATGACGGGGTATTGCGCGATTTGTACAGAATAAAGAACTCAAAAAATCCTGCGAGAAACAGATGGATTGGGCACAGAGGCTACTCGTGCAGGTATCATTGAATTACTTTTTTTAAACGTGGTTTTTTTAACGAAAAAGGGCGAAATATTCATAGCACGGAAACAGGAAGAATTTTAATTCAGGCATTACCAGATATTGCCACCCAACCAGATATGACGGCCCATTGGGAATCGCAACTCACAGACATTAGTCAAAAAAACAAACAACCTATCAGCAATTTATGCATAACTTGAATCAAATGTTGCCTGATTTAGTCCGTTTTTGTGAGATCTTAATTCATTAAGACAATTAAGCCGCATTAAAATGATTAAATCCGATAGAACCAAAACCTAAAAAGTGCGGTAAAAAAATCGAGTAAATCAAAGCGGTGAAACTGATTAAAGTTAAACCAATTAATATTTTTTTATGCAAAGCACTTGCGAGAAAAATTGAATTTTCTATAACATTCACGACCAGTTTTTCTTGCAAAATTGCAAATTAGAGAGAAAAAATGTATCAAGTTCTTTTATTTATTTATGTTGTTGTCGCGATTGCCTTGATCGGGTTTATTCTCGTTCAACAAGGTAAAGGGGCGAACGCGGGTGCATCTTTTTGGTGGTGGCGCATCAGGTACAATGTTTGGCTCTGCTGGTGCAGGTAACTTTTTAACACGTACCAGTGCGATTTTAGCAACCGCATTTTTTTGTTATTGCTCTTGTTTTTAGGTAACATGAATTCACATAAAGGCAATATTCAAAAAGGTGCTTTTTGACGATTTATCACAAGCTGCAGAGCAAGTTCAGCAACAACAAGCAGCTCCAGCGAAAGAAAATAAAAAAATAGCGACATCCCACAATAAAATAGGATTAGCATAAAAATTAACGCTCTGGTGGTGGAATTGGTAGACACGCTATCTTGAGGGGTAGTGACCACAGGTCGTGCGAGTTCAAGTCTCGCCCAGAGCACCATTTGACTAAACAAAGCCCCGCGAAACTAATCGCGGGGTTTTGTTTTATCTACGATTATTGGATTTATCTTATTTCCCCTCTCATATTCCATCACAATATGATCTCTAGAATTCAATATCAAAAAAACAGCAAACTATAGAAGATAATACCTGATTATTAGATATAGCAAAGAGTTTTTCCTTGAATACCCTATAAAGGCTTTATTTCATTATTATAAGCTGTAAGAAACCACTCCTTTTATAATCTTTTATAATATACACAAGGTTCATATGAACGCTTTTTCTTTACTGATTCAAAGCATTAATGAAAAATACAAAAGAAAGAAGATAAGGAAAAAGATGGGAAGAAACAGAATTAATTCTGATGCTTAATAACTTCCGTTTTAAACGAAGAAAATGATTTATGTTCACTGGAACAAGATATAGCAAAAGCCGCTAAATTTCTTTAGCGGCTTTTTCTGAATTTGGCTCCTCCTGCGGGACTCGAACCTGCGACATATGGATTAACAGTCCACCGTTCTACCGACTGAACTAAGGAGGAAATGGTGCCTCGAGGCGGAATCGAACCACCGACACAGGGGATTTTTCAATCCCCTGCTCTACCGACTGAGCTATCGAGGCGTTATCGTTATTGGCTACTGCCTGACAACGGAGCGTATTAAACTATTTTTTTCGGGATTCGGTCAACACTTAAATTTAAAAATACAAAAAAACGTTGCGTTTGAATAGTTAATCATCAATATGTTTATTAAAAACAACGAAATAATAAAAATTATTGTAAAATAAACCGCACTTATTATAAAAAAATGCTCGATGGCATTTCCCAACGAGCATTTTTAATTATCTGAAAAATCCAACTATCGTCTTACACGGAATTTTTTTCTGTGCTTTATCTACTTTCAACAAATAATTGCGAGCCTGTGATGATGGGTGAGCTGTCGTTAGAATGCGATAAACTTGCTCTGGATACATTTGGTTAATCTTGTAAATCGCCATATCCTTATCATTATCAAAAAAACACGCAATACAGCACCAGCCCCACTATTATAAGCAGAAATCATTGCAAAACGTTTTTGAGGTTGGATTCGTAATTCCATCTAAATATTGATTTTTGTAAAATCCACAAATAAGATACGCCAGCATCAATATTATTCGCAGGATCATATAAATAACGAGTTGATGGTTGACCGCCCTTTCCTTTCATTGCAAACACATCTCGGCCTGCTGTATGAGGCACGACTTGCATTAATCCAATTGCATTTGCATAGCTAATCGCATATGGGTTAAAACTAGATTCCGTTTGCATGATACCCTAAGATCAAACTTTCATCAATGCCATAACGTTCAGCCGCTTTACGAACCAATGGTAGATATTTTCTGCGCACGCACTTCTACGTGATTTGCAATCATTGGAATTGCAACAAATTGCACAGTATGCCCGTTTTGTAATCGACGAGTTTGTAATTTATTTTTGAATCAAGTAAGTGGCGAAATTACTTGCGATAACTTGATTAGCAATTTGTTGCCCTTGATGATCCACAACCTGTCCTAAAAGGAATGGACGAGAGCTAATCGGCACATCTCCAGATGCAAATAAATCAATACCTTTTTGCATCAGCCCCCATTAACAAGGTATGGACAATAGCATTATGTAAACGATTTAGATCTTGCTGGGTTTCAATAACGATATTACCTTCATCAAAACTCACGTGGCTACGCGTATAAAAAGAATCTGTATATTTCACGTAATCTTTTCGACTAGCCACTAACAATTCATTGACGCCCCAAATGCGGTCAATATTATGCGAGAATTGCCCTGTGAGAATATCTAACCCTTGCGTGTCTTTTGCAAAGGACTCATCATAATTGATGCCCCCACGATTCAACGAATCGCTACAAGCATACAAAAGCGGTAATAATGCTAATACTAAACACTTTTTTTCATTGTATAACAGCCAATTAATTTGATGGAGGAACGTAACCTTCAATATGAACATCTTTACCTTCAAACAAAAAATTTACCATTTCTTGCTCTAACAATTTACGGTGTTCCGCATTCATCATATTGAGTTTTTTCTCATTCACTAACATCGTCTGTTTCTTAATCCATTCGCCCCAAGCTTTCTTACTCACCGAATCAAAAATTCGTTTACCTAGTTCTCCAGGATAAAGTTGGAAAATCTAAACCTTCCGCTTCTTGTTTGAGATACTCACAAAAGACCATTCTTGCCATAATAATTCCTTGCAAATTGTATTAAAAGATTCTTCACAGGCTGAGCCAGCCCGATCTGTTCAGGATTTTGCGGATCATACCAATATTTGAGCGCACTTGATAGATTTGATTGATATTCTTTTTGGACTTTCCACAACTTTGCGCCAATCTAAATTAGCTTGCTCAATATTAATTCCACCGTCCATTTCTGCATAAATAGGATGGATGTCTAAATGGAAATGGCTAAAGGTATGACGAAAAGCCGGCCATTCTTGATAATAGCTGACTTTTTTTCTTGCGCTAAAAAAATGAAGCAACGAAGCTTTATCTTCAAATTGTGGAAAACAAAACAATCCTCCCCATAACCCCGAGTTTTTCTCGCTGCTCCAAGCACACTTTGCCATTTTTAGATAAAATCAAAAAAATAAGTGTCTTTTTTTCAGGCATATCTTTTTTAGGCTTTTTTTGGCAGGAAACTTTTTCCCAACTATGATTTTTGATAAGCTAAGCACTCCAAATTTAATGGGCAAAGCTCACATTTTGGTTTGGTTCGCGTACATACCATCGCGCCAATATCCATCATGCAGCTTGATTAAAATCCGCCACACGATCTATGGGTGTAACCTGTTCAGTCAACGTCCACAAATAATTTTCTACTTTTTTTCTCGCCAGGCCACCCCTCAACAGTAAAATAGCGAGCTAACACTCGTTTTACATTACCGTCTAAAATCGGATAAGGCTGATTTAATACGGAAGATAAAATAGCCCCAGCTGTCGAGCGCCCTACACCTGGTAACGCCCAAACATGCATAAAATCTGTCGGAAAATTTCCATTAAATTCACCCCGCACTTTTTTGAGCCGCTTTATGTAAATTACGCGCCCGAGCGTAATAGCCTAAACCAGACCATAAATGCAAAACTTCGTCTTGCGAAGCATTGGCAAGTGCGGTGATATTTGGAAATGTTTTAATAAATCGCTCAAAATAAGGAATCACTGTCGCAACTTGTGTTTGTTGTAACATCACCTCAGAAAGCCATACACCATAAAAGCGTTTTATTTTGTTGCCACGGCAAATGTTTGCAGCCAAATTTGTCATACCATTTCAGCACTGATTGTGCAAAAGGTGCGTTACTTGAAGATTTTTGCTAACATAAAAGAAAAGTGCGGTTAAAAAAATCCGAATGATTTTACACGAAAATAAGGCTTGTTTATCTGTATTTTTCAGTATAATCCGCAATCTATTTGGTGCCAATTATGGCGTATTATTAACTCACGCGGTGTGGGAGAAAGTTCTTATAGCGGCGTGGCTTCATTTTTGAGGTTTTCTATGAAACAAGGTATTCATCCTGAATATAAAGAAATCACAGCAACCTGTTCTTGTGGTAATGTGATCAAGACTCGTTCAACTTTAGGTAAAGACATCAATCTTGATGTGTGTGGTAACTGCCACCCATTCTATACTGGTAAACAACGTGTTGTTGATACTGGTGGTCGTGTTGAGCGTTTCAACAGCCGTTTCAAAATTCCAAGCACAAAATAATTTGGACTTGTTTAAAAAAACCCCGCCAATTTGCGGGGTTTTGTTTTATCAAGAAGATAAAAATGTTGCTCATTTCAACAAACTAGTTTACAAAACCCATCGCATTCTCAACCTGAACGAAAAATCCTTTATCATTCAAAATAACGCTGTAATCTGTTTGATAACTTTTTTTCCATCCGTCACTACTAAAGCATGGCAGCTTCGAATGCCTTTTTGTGGATAAAATTGCGTTTCTCTTGCTTGAAGAATTTGTTTCACCATCATACTGGTTTTAGTTGAATCGCCTTGCTGCTTAAATGCATCAGATAACACTTTTGACACAGAAAAAAATCATTACATTGTGGCACAATCACTGGCTTATAAACTGGTTTCTCCTTTGCTGCTTTTTCATGTTTTGCTGAAACAACTGTTGTCGGTTTTTTCTCGATAGATGTCTTAGGTTTTCGAGCTAATTTCCTTTACCCAAAAACTTTGGGCTTTTTGTCTGTCAATTTCACAACTTGTTTTTTTATTATTAGTACTAGTTTTTCTTGGTTAGAACTGATTTAGTTTCTTTCGTTTTTAGTTTGTTGTTTTTATCTAAAGATTTGGTTACTACAATTTTTATTTATTTGATTTTTTATGTACTGGTGCTGCAATAACTGATGTTGTAAAAAAATGGCAACAACACCAAAAATGAACGTTATCAATTTTCTCATTCATGTCTCCTTAAACATAAAGTGCGGTTAAAATTAACCGCACTTTGAATGTTAAATAAAAAAGTAAAGCGATAAATTAAAGGTAGTAGTGTTCTACGTAATTTAATTTATCATCAAGTTTTTAATACTAAAGGTTGGCCAGTTGGAATTTCAAAATCCATAATTTCAGCATCAGAAATACCGATAATATGTTTTGCTAATGCACGGGTGAGTTACCGTGAGCAACAACTAAAAACACGTTTACCAGAAAGCATTGCTGGTGCAATTTGGTCTTCCCAGAATGGAAGTGCACGCTCTAAAGTAATTTTTAAGTTTTTCTGCATTCGGCACTACGTCAGATGGAATATTTGCGTAACGACGGTCATTGTGTGCAGAATTTGGATCTTGTGGATCTGAGATCTGGTGGAGAAATGTCATAAGAACGACGCCAAATATGAACTTGTTCGTCACCATATTGTTCCGCAGTCGCTTTTTATCTAAACCTTGTAAAGCACCATAATGACGTTCATTTTAAACGCCAGTTTTTCACTTGAGGAATCCATAATTGATGGGATTCTTCTAACACGATGTTACAAGTTTTAATTGCACGAGTTAGCACAGATGTAAATGCGATATCAAACTCATAGCCAGCATCTAATAATTTTTTTGCCCGCTGCTTTTTGCTTCTTCTACGCCGCGTTCTGTTAAATTTACATCACGCCAGCCAGTGAACAAGTTTTTCGCATTCCATTCACTAAAACCGTGACGGATAAATACTAATTCCATAAGAATCTCCTAAAATTTAAGTAAAGATAACTCACACTTTATAGCAAAAAAATTGAGTATGTTTAAAAAGCAAAAAGGCGAGATTTCCTGATCTTTAGCAAAAATAGGAGCTAAACTTTTTCGCCTTTTTAACAAATATGATAAGATTTGTACGATTTTAAGAATTTAGGAAAAAAATTATGCTGTATTCGGGATTAAACAAAAATATCGCCATTTTTCACCGCACTTTTTAGCTGCGGTTTGTTGATTTTTCCCCAATAAGCCATGCTTCCGATCTTAACCAGATTCAAAAGCAAATTAAGCAACAAGAATCTAAAATTGCTGAACAAAAACGCGTGCAAGCTAAGCTACAAGCTAATTTGAAAAAAACCATGAAAGTAAAAATTAATGCTGTCGTGGGTGAGTTACATGAAACAGAAATGAGCTTGAAAAGAAATTCGTAAGCAAATTTCTGACTCAGATAAACAACTCAAACAATTGGAAAAACAAGAATCTGAACAAAAAAATCACGATTAGCGAAACAAATGGATATGATTTATCGCTCAGGTTTAAATCCTTCCGTCATTGAAAGAATGTTTTTCTAAAAATGCGGAAAAAAAGCAGAACGCATGAAAGTGTACTATCAACATTTAAACCAAGTTCGAATCGAAATAATTGATAGTTTAAAAAGCAACACAAGCTCAAATTGTATCTCAAAAAAAGAATCCATTTTAGGTCAGCAAAAAATCATCGAGATCAACTTTTAACGCAAAAAAACAGCAACAAGAATTACAAAAATCACAACAAGAACGCCAATCTACGCTAAATGAACTTAATAAAAATTTGGCGAGAGATCAAAATAAATTGGATAGCCTAAAGGCTAATGAACAAGCGCTCCGTCAAGAAATTCAACGAGCAGAAAAAGCGGCTTTAGAACAAGAAAAAAAGAGCGAGAAGCGCTTTCACAACGACAAAAAGCTGAAGAAAAAAACGGACTTCAAAAACCTTATCAACCGACAGCACAAGAACGTCAATTACTTAACAGCACAAGTGGTTTAGGGATTGCAAAAACAATATTCAGCTCCAGTTTCAGGACCGACTTTACATAATTTTGGAACGATTCAGGCAGGTGAAGTTCGTTGGAAAGGTATGGTTATTGGTGCCTCAGCTGGAACTGCAGTCAAAGCGATTGCGGCTGGACGTGTAATTTTAGCTGGGTATTTGAATGGCTACGGTTATATGGTCATCGTCAAACATGGAGAAACAGACTTAAGTTTATATGGTTTCAATCAAGCCGTATTGGTAAAAGTTGGTCAACTTGTTTCTGCTGGACAAACTATTGCTCAAGTCGGTAATACTGGTGAAATTTCGCGTTCTGCACTCTATTTTGGAATTAGCCGAAAAGGCACACCAGTGAATCCAGCTGGATGGATCCGTTAATGAAACTTCTCATAAAAAAAGTGCGGTGAAAAAAATTTCATCATTTTTTTCTACCGCACTTTATACTCTATCTCCCTTGCGCAAAATAAACTTGCTATTGTTATTGATGATGTAGGCTATCATCTCAAAGAAGATGCGGCTATTTTTGCAATGCCACGAGAAATTTCTGTAGCAATTATTCCTGCTGCGCCTCATGCTCGAGCTCGAAATCAAGAAGCAAAATCTCAAGGTCGAGACATTTTTAATTCATATGCCGATGCAACCGGTGAGTGCGGTGAAAATAGAGGATGGAGGACTACATTTAGGAATGTCTTCAGCACAGGTCAATGATCGAGTAAATACAGCCAAAAATATCGTGAATTATGCCATTGGCATGAATAATCACATGGGCAGTGCGGCTACTGCGGATCCCCAATTAATGACTTATTTAATGACTGCACTTCAAGAAAAACATTTATTCTTTTTAGATAGCCGAACAATAGGAAAATCTGTAGCAGGAAAAAAATAGCAAAAAGAACAAAGGGGTTCGTTCATTGAGATCGTCATATTTTTTTAGATGACAGTAACGAACTAGCTGCGGTTCAACATCAATTTCAAGCAGCAATTCAATATGCAAGGAAACATGGTACAGCGATTGCGATAGGACATCCTCGTCCAAATACCATTGCGGTGTTACAAGCAGGAATTAACAATTTACCTGAAGATATCCAACTTGTAGGAATAGGCAATTTATGGCGTAATGAAAAAAAGTAATCCCACCTAAGCCATTTATTTTTATTATTTACAGAAATGCCTGCGCCAACCTCAATGGAACCTTTTTAAACCCGTTGGATTACTACGTGGAATTCAAAATAAAAAAACCTGATTTTACAATCAGTTTTTTTGTCTTATTTAGAAAGTGCATTTCTTAATTTACCTTGATGTCTTTCTAATAATGCCTTCGCCTCTAATTTTTGATAAATTACTCAAAATCATCATAATTGCAAGCTTGGCATTTTGATCTGCTTCAATTAATGTCTGCTCAGCAAGCACTTTATCACAATCCGTTGCCTGCATTACGATACGCACTGCGCGTGCTTTAAGCTTTTTCATTACTGGCTTGTACATCGACCATCAAATTTTTCGTAACATTTACCCAATAAGATCATACTTGCCGTAGTCAGCATATTCAGTACCATTTTTTTGTGCGGTACCAGATTTTAAGCGACTAGATCCCGTCAATATTTCAGGACCAACAATAGTCTCTATCGCAATATCGGCTATCTCAGCCATCGCAGATTTTTGGATTACTTACAATAGAAATTGTCAAAGCACCAAGAGATTTAGCGTACTGAAGACCTGTAATAACATAAGGTGTGCGACCACTTGCAGCGATACCAACTAATACATCATTTTTTTGAAAAATTTATACTTTGTGAGATCCTCAAGTACAGCTTTCGTATTATCTTCAGCGCCTTCTACTGGATGACGAATAGCATGTTCTCCGCCTGCAATAATACCTTTGACCATTTCCGAAGATACACCAAATGTAGGGGGACATTCTGATGCATCCAATACGCCGAGACGACCGCTCGTCCCTGCCCCAATATATACTAGACGACCGCCCTGTTGAAAAAGCATAAACGATTTTTATCTACTGCTAACGAAATCTCTGGCAAACATGCTTCAATAGCTAAAGGAACTTGTTTATCTTCCTTATTCATTAATCGAACAATATCTAAAAGCACTTTTGACGATCAATATCAACTGAATTCGGATTTCGCTGTTCCGTAATTAACGTGGATAAACTTTTTAATATAATGTCATTCATATTTTTAATCTTAGTCTTTAGGAAAAAATAGCCCCCAAACTAACCGCACTTTTTGCGCCAGTTACGCTAGGCAGGTTTGCTGGTAAATTGTTCATTCGACAATAAGCTAACCAAGCAAAAGCAGCGGCTTCTACATAATCAATATCAAAACCTTGCTCTGTCGTTGTACCAACCTGCCAATCGAGTAAATTATCATGCAATCTACGCATAATTAAGCTATTCTTTGCACCGCCGCCACATACTAATAAACGTTTTGGTAAATCTGTTTGAAGTTGATTTAGTGCATTGACAATGCTTGTTACCGTTAATTCAACAAGTGTCGCTTGTACATCTTCTGGGGATAATGTGATTTTGGAGGAAAGCGCGGTAAGTTTTTAGATGCTTTTTCTACTTTGCCAATTAACCACTCAAGATTAAATAACTCTCTCCCTGTACTTTTTGGGAGCGGGTAAAGAGAAAAAAGGTTCATTTAATAATTCCTCAAGCAGAACTTGATTCACGTTGCCTTTTGAAGCCCACTCACCATTTTTGTCATAGCGAAGACCTTGGTGTTTTTCTATCCATTGATCTAATAATGTATTACCAGGCCCCGTATCAAAGCCAATTACAGGTTGATTAGGAAACAATATAGAAACATTACTAATCCCACCAATATTTAAAACAACTGTAGAAAAATTAGCATTTGAAAATATAGCTTTATGGAAAGCAGGTACAAGAGGGGCACCTTGTCCGCCTAAAGCCATATCTTTACGACGAAAATCACCAATAACAGATATTCCTGTTTTTAGCTGCCAATAAATTCATATCGCCTAGTTGCATCGTGAAAGGAAATTCTGAAGCAGGAGAATGCCATACAGTCTGCCCATGACAACCAATAGCTTCAATTTGGCTTGGAATAAGATTATATTTTTTTGTAGAAAGGTATGTACACAATCACAATACAGTAAAGCAAGCTCATGATCGAGTTCGCCTAAATTTTGTAGAGTTGTTTCACCTGATTGAATGAGTTTGGTTAATTTCTGACGCAAATTTTCTGGCATAGGAAAAAAATCAGATAAGATAAGTTGAGGGTCTGAGAAAAAAATCAACGAGAGCAATATCTACTCCATCTAGACTAGTTCCAGACATCATGCCAAGATAATATTGAGGTTTCATACTAATTATTTTTTTATATTTTGATCTCAATAATTATATATCTAATTTAAAAAGAAAAAAATAAAAAGAATTATTAAATAATATGAAAAAGGTATGAGTATAAAGATATTTTATGATTAATTAAAAAGAATATTTTTAATGGCAGGGGCGGAGAGGCTCGAACTCCCAACACCCGGTTTTTGGAGACCGGTGCTCTACCAATTGAACTACGCCCCTATTGGTATGAATAAATTGGCGGAATGGACGGGACTCGAACCCGCGACCCCCTGCGTGACAGGCAGGGTATTCTAACCAGCTGAACTACCACTCCGCTAAATGTGGTAATTGGCAGTGCCTTACTCTCACATGGGGAAACCCCACACTACCATCAGCGTTACAACATTTCACTTCTGAGTTCGGTATGGTATCAGGTGGATCTATTGCACTATCTCTGCCAAAAATTTTTATTTTTAATTTACTCAATGAATAAACTATAAACCTGGCGGTGCCCTACTCTCACATGGGGATGCCCCACACTACCATCGGCATTACAGCGTTTCACTTCTGAGTTCGGTATGGTGTCAGGTGGTTCCACCGCACTATCGCCGCCAGGATAATTCTTTGATAACGTTTATTCTAACTTCTATCTATGTTCTTCATTGGCCACAAGCTGAACGTTTAGTTAATTTCTTTTTCTTTCACTCTGTTTCCCAAAAACACTTGAGCGTTGTATAGTTAAGCCTCTCGGGCAATTAGTACAGGTTAGCTCAATGACTCACATCACTTACACACCCTGCCTATCTACGTCTTAGTCTTAAACAACCCTTACAGATTTATAATCTGGGAGAACTCATCTCTTGGCAAGTTTCGTGCTTAGATGCTTTCAGCACTTATCTCTTCCGCACTTAGCTACCCGGCAATGCGTCTGGCGACACAACCGGAACACCAGTGGTGCGTCCACTCCGGTCCTCTCGTACTAGGAGCAGCCCCAACCAATTCTCCAACGCCCACGGCAGAATAGGGACCGAACTGTCTCACGACGTTCTAAACCCAGCTCGCGTACCACTTTAAATGGCGAACAGCCATACCCTTGGGACCTACTTCAGCCCCAGGATGTGATGAGCCGACATCGAGGTGCCAAACACCGCCGTCGATATGAACTCTTGGGCGGTATCAGCCTGTTATCCCCGGAGTACCTTTTATCCGTTGAGCGATGGCCCTTCCATTCAGAACCACCGGATCACTATGACCTACTTTTCGTACCTGCTCGACTTGTCTGTCTCGCAGTTAAAGCTTGCTTATACCATTGCACTAACCTCACGATGTCCGACCGTGATTAGCAAACCTTCGTGCTCCTCCGTTACTCTTTGGGAGGAGACCGCCCCAGTCAAACTACCCACCAGACACTGTCCGAGACCGCGTTCCGCAATCTTCGTTAGAACATCAAACGTTAAAGGGTGGTATTTCAAGGTCGACTCCATAATCACTGGCGTGACTACTTCTAAGTCTCCCACCCATCCTACACATCAAAAATTCAATGTTCAGTGTCAAGCTATAGTAAAGGTTCACGGGGTCTTTCCGTCTAGCCGCGGGTACACCGCATCTTCACGGCGATTTCAATTTCACTGAGTCTCGGGTGGAGACAGCCTGGCCATCATTATGCCATTCGTGCAGGTCGGAACTTACCCGACAAGGAATTTCGCTACCTTAGGACCGTTATAGTTACGGCTGCCGTTTACTGGGGCTTCGATCAGGAGCTTCTCTTTCGATTACACCATCAATTAACCTTCCAGCACCGGGCAGGCATCACACCCTATACGTCCACTTTCGTGTTTGCAGAGTGCTGTGTTTTTAATAAACAGTTGCAGCCAGCTGGTATCTTCGACCGGTTCAACCTTCAGGGGCTAGCCCTTACAATCTACGCCGGCGCACCTTCTCCCGAAGTTACGGTGCTATTTTGCCTAGTTCCTTCACCCGAGTTCTCTCAAGCGCCTGAGTATTCTCTACCTGACCACCTGTGTCGGTTTTCAGTACGGTTTAGATAAACCTGAAGCTTAGTGGCTTTTCCTGGAAGTGTGGTATCGGTTACTTCAGCTCCTTAGAGCCTCGTCATCATCTCTCAGTGTTAAGGAAGTCCGGATTTGCCTAAACTTCCCACCTACCAACTTAAACGCACATATCCAACAGTGCGATAACCCTAACCTACTCCGTCCCCACATCGCAGTTTATCCAAGTACAGGAATATTAACCTGTTTCCCATCGACTACGCTCTTCAGCCTCGCCTTAGGGGCCGACTCACCCCTGCCCCGATTAACGTTGGACAGGAACCCTTGGTCTTCCGGCGAACGGGTTTTTCACCCGTTTTATCGTTACTTATGTCAGCATTCGCACTTGTGATACGTCCAGCAAACCTCTCGATTCACCTTCATCCGCTTACACAACGCTCCCCTACCCAACAGACTTATGTCTGATGCCGCAGCTTCGGTGCTATATTTTCAGCCCCGTTACATCTTCCGCGCAGGCCGACTCGACTAGTGAGCTATTACGCTTTCTTTAAATGATGGCTGCTTCTAAGCCAACATCCTAGCTGTCTAAGCCTTCCCACTTCGTTTCCCACTTAATATAGACTTTGGGACCTTAGCTGGCGGTCTGGGTTGTTTCCTCCACGACGGACGTTAGCACCCGCCGTGTGTCTCCTGAGTATCACTCTTTGGTATTCGTAGTTTGCATCGGGTTGGTAATCCGGGATGGACCCCTAGCCGAAACAGTGCTCTACCCCCAAAGGTGTCCGCTCAAGGCTCTACCTAAATAGATTTCGGGGAGAACCAGCTATCTCCCGGTTTGATTGGCCTTTCACCCCCAGCCACAAGTCATCCGCTAATTTTTTTCAACATTAGTCGGTCTCGGTCCTCCAGTTAGTGTTACCCAACCTTCAACCTGCCCATGGCTAGATCACCGGGTTTCGGGTCTATACCTTGCAACTAGTCGCCCAGTTAAGACTCGGTTTCCCTTCGGCTCCCCTATTCGGTTAACCTCGCTACAAAATATAAGTCGCTGACCCATTATACAAAAGGTACGCAGTCACCCTTTCAGGCTCCCACTGCTTGTACGTACAAGGTTTCAGGTTCTATTTCACTCCCCTCACCGGGGTTCTTTTCGCCTTTCCTTCACAGTACTGGTTCACTATCGGTCAATCAGGAGTATTTAGCCTTGGAGGATGGTCCCCCCATCTTCAAACAGGATATCACGTGTCCCGCCCTACTTCTCGTTAACTTAGTACCACAGCCTGGATGTCGAGTACGGGGCTATCACCCTGTGTCGCTAAGCTTCCCAGCTTATTCCTCTATCTCTGCTGTTATCATTAACAGGCTCTTTCGCTTTCGCTCGCCGCTACTGACGAAATCTCGGTTGATTTCTTTTCCTCGGGGTACTTAGATGTTTCAGTTCTCCCGGTTTGCCTCACTTACCTATGGATTCAGTAAGTGATAGTAGATTCTTCATCTACTGGGTTTCCCCATTCGGATATCTTGGATTAAACGCCTCTTATCGACTCATCCAAGCTTTTCGCAGATTAGCACGTCCTTCTTCGCCTCTGATTGCCAAGGCATCCACCTTGTACGCTTAGTCACTTAACTATACAACCTCAAATGTTTTTCAATCACTTTAAGTTTTTCACTTCAAAGTGTGGTCAATTTGATGCGTATTTTCATTCAACTAAACACTTGATTGCTTTTGTTCAATCAAGATTTTATGCAAAACAGGTTTGCTCTCAGAGTTTCCTTCTCAGTTCCCTCTTTTCACTTTCCTATTTTGCCTACTCAGACTTTCTCTCGAAAAATCTCTTGTTTTCAGCTTGTTTCCAATTTTTAAAGAACAGTTGATAAAACTTTTTCAGTTATCATCGTTAAATAAACTAAATGAATAAATTTACTTAACGATGATAAGTGGTGGAGATAAGCGGGATCGAACCGCTGACCTCCTGCGTGCAAGGCAGGCGCTCTCCCAGCTGAGCTATATCCCCATTTCATCATAAATCATTACTCCTTTACATCACTCACTCTCAGAGTGGTGGGTCTGAGTGGACTTGAACCACCGACCTCACCCTTATCAGGGGTGCGCTCTAACCACCTGAGCTACAGACCCAAGGGTAATGTTTTCTTCTGCTCATTTGTCTACAACTATCAGCCAATCTGTGTGAGCACTCGCTGTCTCTCGTCTTTGGTAAGGAGGTGATCCAACCGCAGGTTCCCCTACGGTTACCTTGTTACGACTTCACCCCAGTCATGAATCATACCGTGGTAAACGCCCTCCAAAAGGTTAAGCTATCTACTTCTGGTACAACCCACTCCCCATGGTGTGACGGGCGGTGTGTACAAGGCCCGGGAACGTATTCACCGCGACATTCTGATTCGCGATTACTAGCGATTCCGACTTCATGGAGTCGAGTTGCAGACTCCAATCCGGACTTAGACGTACTTTCTGAGATTCGCTCCACCTCGCAGTTTCGCCACCCTCTGTATACGCCATTGTAGCACGTGTGTAGCCCTACTCGTAAGGGCCATGATGACTTGACGTCATCCCCACCTTCCTCCAGTTTATCACTGGCAGTCTCCTTTGAGTTCCCGACCGAATCGCTGGCAACAAAGGATAAGGGTTGCGCTCGTTGCGGGACTTAACCCAACATTTCACAACACGAGCTGACGACAGCCATGCAGCACCTGTCTCATGGTTCCCGAAGGCACTCCCGTATCTCTACAGGATTCCATGGATGTCAAGAGTAGGTAAGGTTCTTCGCGTTGCATCGAATTAAACCACATGCTCCACCGCTTGTGCGGGCCCCCGTCAATTCATTTGAGTTTTAACCTTGCGGCCGTACTCCCCAGGCGGTCGATTTATCACGTTAGCTACGGGCACCAAGCTTTAAGCCCAATCCCCAAATCGACAGCGTTTACAGCGTGGACTACCAGGGTATCTAATCCTGTTTGCTCCCCACGCTTTCGCACATGAGCGTCAGTACATTCCCAAGGGGCTGCCTTCGCCTTCGGTATTCCTCCACATCTCTACGCATTTCACCGCTACACGTGGAATTCTACCCCTCCCTAAAGTACTCTAGTTACCCAGTCTGAAATGCAATTCCCAGGTTAAGCCCGGGGCTTTCACACCTCACTTAAATAACCGCCTGCGTGCCCTTTACGCCCAGTTATTCCGATTAACGCTCGCACCCTCCGTATTACCGCGGCTGCTGGCACGGAGTTAGCCGGTGCTTCTTCTGTATTTAACGTCAATGAGATGTACTATTAACACATCAACCTTCCTCAATACCGAAAGAACTTTACAACCCGAAGGCCTTCTTCATTCACGCGGCATGGCTGCGTCAGGGTTCCCCCCATTGCGCAATATTCCCCACTGCTGCCTCCCGTAGGAGTCTGGACCGTGTCTCAGTTCCAGTGTGGCTGGCCATCCTCTCAGACCAGCTAGAGATCGCAGGCTTGGTAGGCCTTTACCCCACCAACTACCTAATCCCACTTGGGCTCATCTCATGGCATGCGGCCTTGCGGTCCCGCACTTTCATCTTCCGATACTACGCGGTATTAGCTACAGTTTCCCGTAGTTATCCCCTCCATAAGCCAGATTCCCAAGCATTACTCACCCGTCCGCCACTCGTCAGCAAGAAAGCAAGCTTTCTCCTGCTACCGTTCGACTTGCATGTGTTAAGCCTGCCGCCAGCGTTCAATCTGAGCCATGATCAAACTCTTCAATTTAAGTTCAATCGCTCAATAAACTACTTAGCTATAAATAAAACACTACTTAAAAAAAGTAATTATGAATTTTCAGTTAAGCACCTATTAAGACTTCAAAATTAAAAAAATATTTTTTTAAAACAAGTCAATCAACAAGTGCCCACACAGATTGTCTGATACATTGTTAAAGAGCAAAAACAACGACGCACGTGTAAACTTAAAAACTTCACAACAGTGCGTCGTTGTGTGCGGTGCATTATAGGGATTTTCAAAACCCTTGCAAGTACTTTTTGTAAAAAAATATTTAAAAAAATGATCTTTTGATGGAAATATAAACGGATCCATCAAAAGTGCGGTCAAAAATTCGAAATATTTATTAAAAAAATTAACCCTCAGTTAAGATCTCCAGAATGCAGGCGTAAATAATGCTAAAAGCGTGAAAATTTCTAATCGGCCGCATACCATTGCGATAGTTAAAATCCATTTGGCACTATCTGGAATGGCGATCATATTACTACTAACAGCACCTAATCCTGGCCCTAAATTATTTATGCTCGCTAACACAGCATTAAAGGCATTGAAAGGTTCAACTCCACAAGCAATGACACCAAGTAAACAAATTAAAAATACTAAAATATAAGCCGAAAAGAATGCCCAAATACTACCAATCACTCTTTTCATCTAATACATTTTTTCCCCATTTAATGGGATAAACCAAATTAGGATGAACCACACGTTTGAGTTCTCGTTTTTCCTTGTAAGTAAAGCACTAATACACGCGCAACTCTTAAACCACCACCAACAGATCCTGCACAACCGCCCATAAAAGATGCAGAGATTAACAATACAGGCACAAATGAGGGCCAAGCAGCAAAATCAGATGTAGTGTAACCAGTTGTGGTAGAAATAGAGACGGCCTGAAATAATACTTGTTCGAAAATCTTGCCATGAAGTCTTAAAGTAACTGTGTCCCCACATTACTGAAGTACAAACCACAACTAAAAATAACTTGGATACTGATAAAAACGAAATTCAGGATCACGCAAATAAATTTTTGAAGAAATTTTCGCGTCCAATCGTTGAAAAAAAGCACGGAAATGTAGACCAAAAGTTACAAGCAGAAACTAATAAAAATAAAACAGTAATTCCGTTAATCAATGGGCTATTGAAATAACTGATACTTGCATCATGCGTTGAAAAACCGCCAATGGAAACAGTAGAGAAACTGTGAGTAATCGCATCAAAAACACTCATTCCCGCCAACCAATAAGCTAAAGCGCATGACAAGGTTAAAGAAAGGTAAATCATCCACAAAACTTTTTGTGGTTTCTGTAATCCGTGGGCGAATTTTTTTGTTCCTTCATTGGACCAGACATTTCTGCACGGTAAAGTTGCATTCCGCCAATACCTAAAAAGGGGAATGATCGCAATCGCTAACACAATGATCCCCATTCCACCAAGCCATTGTAAAACTGTCGGTAGAACAAAATTGCTTTTTGGTAAATTATCCAATCCAGTCATCACGGTGGCACCTGTCGTCGTTAGGCCCGAAAAAGGCCCTCAAATACAGCGGAAGCCACCGTTAAGTGTGGTTCATCAAATAACAGCAGCGGCAAAGTAGCCAAGCCGCCAAGTACAAACCAAAAAGCCACAACGATCAAAAACCATCACGGGATCGTAATTCTTGTTTATGGTGATGGCATGGCCACCAAAGCAATGTGCCCGCCGTCAAGCTCAACATAAAACGCCTCGCATAAATGCCTTACCACCACCATCGCCATAAATCAGTGCGACAAATGCTGGAATCAGCATTGTGCCCTGAAAAACACATCACAAGAATACCAATAATTCGGATAATCGATAAAATATGCACTATTATTCGCCTGTCTCTAAAAGTTGGATGACTAATCTGCCCGCAGACTTTTCTATTAATTCTGAAGAAAAAACATCGACTGTTTTTTTCACTAATACCCTAAAAATCAAATGAATATTTGCCTGAAAAATCTTGAGATAAAAATCTCAACCTGATATTTTTTTCACAAAGTTGTTGGACTAAATTTAGCTGACCATAGTCACAATCAAGTTTGAAAGGGGTTCGTTCAACTTTAATTTCGCTTTCAATCAGCTTTAACGCCTGTTGTACGCCATTGCCGTAAGCACGAACTAATCCGCCTGTTCCAAGCAAAATACCACCATAATAGCGAACTACCACCGCACTGATTTCACCCTAATTGACTACCTTGCAATGCAGTCAACATTGGCTTTCCTGCCGTTCCAGCAGGTTCGCCATCATCAGAAAAACCCAAGCTGTAGAGAATCTGTTGGCTTTGCCTGCTACGGCAGCCCAACAATGATGCCGAGCATTTGGATGTTCTTGTTTAATCTTTGCCCAAAAAGCTCTTTGCGTCTTCTAAACCTTCGGTGTGCTGTAAATAAGTAATAAAATGGCTTTTTCTTAATTTCTTCTTCAAAAACAACCGCACTTTTTAGGAACGAGGTATTCCGCCATTTATTTTTCAAAGTAATTTCAGTAGCACTAGTCTATCACTGATAACTCGGGATTTGTCGAAATTTTGCCGTAAGTGCGGTATGATATGGCTCTGTTTTTCAAAAGAAAAAGAATATGTCTGAAATTTCCGTCACACAAACCCCTAGATACTTTAGGATTACGTTGTCCAGAACCTGTCATGCTTGTTCGTAAAAATATTCGTCATCTGAACGATGGAGAAATACTTTTTGATTATTGCTGACGATCCTGCAACAACAAGAGATATTCCAAGTTTCTGTCAATTTATGGATCACACCTTACTGCAAAGTGAAGTGGAAAAACCACCGTTCAAATATTGGGTAAAGAAAGGAAAATAAAAAAATCGGCCGTATTAAAGTGCTGCCGATTTTTTGAAATTTTTAAAGATTGCGTAAGGCTTCAATACGCTTTTCGAGTGGTGGATGACTCATAAAGAGTTCACTGCGTTTACCATTAATCATAAAGGCGTTTAAAGAACCTTCGAGATTTTGTGGTTCGTGAAGTTGTTGCAAACGTTGCAATGCCATGATCATTTTTTCTTTGCCTACTAAACTTGCTGAACCAGCATCTGCACGGAATTCGCGGTAGCGTGAGAACCACATTGCGATAATACTCGCAAGCACACCAAAGAGCATTTCCAATACCATTGAAACCAAGAAATAAATACCTGAACTACGCGTTTCTTCTCCATTATTGTTACGCGAACTTGCTACCGCCGTTGCGATAACGCGAGACAAGAAAATCACGAAAGTATTTAATACGCCTTGCAATAACGCCATCGTCACCATATCCCCATTGGAAATATGGGAAATTTCGTGCGCTAAAACAGCTTCAGCTTCAGCCTCCGTCATATTGTTTAATAATCCCGTACTCACAGCCACCAAAGAATTGCTTTTTGTCGCGCCTGTAGCAAAAAGCATTCACATCGGGTGAATGATAAATCGCCACGTCTGGCATCGGAATCCCCGCTTTCTGCGCTTGGCGACTAACGGTATCAATTAACCAACGTTCAGTTTGATTCCGAGGTTGAGTAATCACCTCTCCATCAACAGAACGTAATGCCATCGTTTTTAGACAGGAATAATGAAATTAATGAACCAGCAAAAACCAAATAGTAATGCCATAATTAAAATGCCGCCGGTGCTATTTCCTGCAATACCAGTCACACTTAAAAATAATACCTAATACCAGCATTACAGCCATATTGGTTGCCAAGAAAAGAAGAATACGCATCATAATGTGTTCTCTCAAAGTTAGGGTTAA